>AUXO013044467.1_pt1 | contig 22701 bp, 15 predicted proteins | sample 768731 | NCBI WGS metagenome assembly AUXO01 (sample SAMN02715735, study PRJNA202380) | gut metagenome | biome: sheep rumen | host: Ovis aries | place: New Zealand: Palmerston North | reverse complement strand
ACATTTTATTTGCTCAAATCGCCTTTCAAACTTCCACACCGAAACCGACAAAGAGCATAGACACACATATTAGGGTATGCGCATTCCGTATGCGCAGACTTTACTATAATGTGTGTGGGTTGTGGAAGACCCGAAAGGCGTATGGCGAAAGTCTGCGCTTTTCTTTTTGTCATAATATGAAGTGGGCGTAGGCTGTGACTAAGGATAAAACCTAATTTAAAGATATATGGACAAACATACTGCAAATAGCTTAATTGCAAACACCGGATTGCATTTTAAAAGCACCCAAGTTGAAATTAATCCGGATGAGCCACTGGTTTTGACTGGTGGAAAAACATTAAAGTACACATTTTTAGAAGCAATAGACTTTTTAAATGACTGCAGAGTACGTGTAGATGTTTGTAGCAGTAAAGACAGTTTATATGTGCCAGTTAATCATATAATGAAAAACAACTTATATGAAGATGCCGCCAATGGTGCCATAAAATTAGATGAAAGTGGAGTCCCTAAGATTAAGAAAGATACTGTAATGGCTTTGGTGGAGAATTATTCATCTGGTGATCCGGTGCTTATGAGCATTAACTCTTTGTCGTCTTTCCGTATTAAAAATGGGAACGACGTTAAAACAGGCTTCGAACTTTTGTTAGGGAAATGGCTTCCTATGCCTATGTATGAAAAAGAGGTTAGTGGTCAAAGTGCTGGTTATCCTCATGGCTGGTGCCGAGTCAAGATAGAACCCATTGGTGAAAAGCAAAGAAATGGCATTCAGAAATATCGTTTAGTTTGGGCTTTTGATACCAAGCTTGCTAAAGATGCTGGAGAAGGCATTCTCCGCCCTGCTTTTTTAGGAGGAAGCGGAGAGAGTAAAGAATATAGTCTTTGCAACCGTGCTGATTTGCTATTAGGAAGTTTCTTGAATATCCCCGACGGTCAGAATGACGCTCCTATTGGCGATTATTTGGTTTCACTTCTCGGGTTAGACCTTCGCGAAGACAAACCACATAAATACAAATTTATTGCATACTACATCTACTTGATTAATTATCTCCGGTTGTCTGGTGCTGCTCCAGAGGTAACTTTGTACAACAAAGAAGATAAGCAGATACCAGTAGACATGTCCGTAGATATTGGTAACAGCAGAACATGTGCTGTACTTTTTGAGAAGGGGGATTTTACAAAGGCACGAATGTTGCGTTTGCGTGATCTCTCTGAACCATGGCGTTCATACGAGAATGCCTTTGATATGCGTATTGTTTTTCGACGTGCAGACTTTGGTGGTGATTTGACACAGGATAAAACTTTATTCCAATGGCCGTCATTAGTAAGAGTGGGAGAAGAAGCTAAACATTTGGTGTATCGCTCTCTTGAAGGACATGGAGAAAGTGAACACACAACAAACTATTCATCACCAAAACGTTATTTATGGGATAGCCGTCCTTATGATAATCGATGGGAGTTGATGGTAATTGATGATGACCCAACAAATTTGAAAGTGAATCCTCAAATATTCATTGAAGGGTTTACAGACCATTTTGATGACGATGGTACATATTTGGAAAATCCCAAAGAATTTGACTTATTCTCATTAGGGCAAACAGACACCCAATGCCATTATAGTCGACGGTCACTTATGACATTTGTTATGATAGAGATGCTACAGCATGCTCAAAGCTACATCAATTCAAGTAAGTTTAGAGATATGCATGGGCAAACTGATTGTAGGCGATATTTGCGAAACATAATAATTACATGTCCTACTGCAATGCCAATAGAAGAACAATTAACTCTTCGCAAAGCAGCATTGGATGCTACTGATTTATTGGTTAAACTGAATCCCTCACAACCAGCAATGACAATTATACCAGATCCTTCGAAGCTGCGGCCAACAGATGATATTGAAGAGTTGCAACGTAGAGGGTGGTTGTACGATGAAGCATTTGCAAGCCAACTAGTATATTTGTATGCAGAACTGGCTCAACGTTATGGTGGACGTGTTGACCATTTCTTCCAATTAAAAGGACATCTGCGTAAAGAGATGGAAGAACAAGGATTTGAAGGTAATGCACTTACTATTGGGACAATAGATATAGGTGCAGGAACGACAGACATTATGGTTACAGCATATGGTCAGAAGGGGAAAGGACGATTAACTCCTGTTCCGCTTTACTATGATAGTTTCTATTCTGCAGGCGATGACATTCTTCATAATGTTATACGTGATGTGATATTGGAGGGAACAAACAATGAGATAGATACCCTTGGGAGCATAGGGAGTGCACTTTCCGCTCGTATTCAGAAAATGACTCCAGACGAACTTCTTAATATTCCTCGTGTCAATGAGACAAAGGCATACAGGGAAACAGTTGAGGATATTCGGTTGGCGATGAGTGAGGAGGATGCTCGTCACCTAAAGCATCATCTAACGCAGGAACTTATGCATCACTTCTTTGCAGACAATTCTGCTAATCAAAGTGAGAAAGATCGACGTTGCCGATTGGATTTCTGCACCCAAGTAAGTCATCCAATGTCTCAGTTTTTCTTGGAACTTCTTAAGCAAGGACGACCTACAAAATTATATACTTTCGAAGAGTTGTTCCCTAAAGAAAAGCCGGCAGATTATTTACTGAATCATTTTGAATATCACTTTGGCTTCCGATTTGAGGAATTATCGTGGCGTTACGACCCACAAATTGTTGGTGCGATTGTTAGAGAAACAATGGAACCAATAATTAAAGCGTTGTCAGTTGTCATGTATGCACACCATTGTGACATTTTGGTATTGTCTGGTCGTCCTACGAACCTAGAGCCGTTGACAGAACTTTTCTTGAAATATATTCCGATAGCACCAAATCGTCTGGTACGGCTCAACCAATACAGGGTTGGGCGTTGGTTCCCATTAGCGACAGAAGAAGGATATTTCCAAGAAAGCCAGAAAGCTGTCGTAGCCGTAGGTGCAGAAGTTGGATACCTGGCATCAACAACAGGTTTCAATGGATTAGTGCTCGATTTTTCAAACTTGGCCAAAACGATGAAATCAACTGCCTGCTACATGGGAATATACGATGAAGATTTACAAGAAGTTCGCACCCCATTCTTAACACCTGAGAATTCTACTGCGACTTTGAAAGGCATATCAGTATTCCCCTGTTATATTGGCTGCAAACAGTTTAACTCACCCAAATATCAAGCACGTCCCCTTTACGCAATCTACAATAATAGTAATTCTGCGCAATTAAACATTATGTTGCAACGCAATTACTATGAAGATCGAGAACTTATTTCTATTGAAGACGTTACTACCATGGAAGGTGATACCGTTCCTACAGACGAAGTGGACTTGCATCTGCAGACATTAGCGAGTGATGGTAATTTCTGGATGGACAAGGGAGCATTTACGCTGAAGATACAGGAAAACTAAATTGACAGGAAATACTTAATTTATATTCGAAGATTATGGCACTAGATATAAAGAAACAAATAGAGAATATTGACAATAGTCTCAGATGGATAAAAGAATATCGACCAGAGCAATACGAGCAACGTTTCTTGCAAATGGTGGAAGAACGTCGTAAGTTGTATTGTATAGCAGAGTCGGAACAAGACAACCCTGCTATTGCTGCCTATGGCGTCAGCCAGGTAGGCAAATCGTATCTGATGAACTGTATGCTTCAGAAGGATGGGAATCCATTCTTGATAGATGCCAACGGCACCAAGTATAATTTCATTGAGGAAATGAACCCCAAGACGGATAATACCGAGGCTACAGGCGTAGTGACACGTTTCACTTCGTTCAAGAAGTCATCGGAGCGCTACAGCAAGGAGTACCCTATAATGATGCGATGTCTCTCGTTGACCGATATTGTACTTATTATCAGTGATACCTATTTCAATGACCTTACCGACTTTACTACTGCCAGTGAAAGCGAATTGACAGAGCAGGCTGAGGCTATATACAATAAGTACAAGACCCAACCAGAGATATTTGCTTCACCCCTACAGGCCGACAATGTGCTGGACATAAGTGCTTATTTCCTAAAATACCTAAACGGTGCACAGGCTTTCCGCCACACCGATTATTTCAAGAAACTAGCACTCATTGCCAATCGTATACCTGCAACAGACTGGGCAGGTGTGTTCGCCATCTTGTGGAACAACAGCAAGAATCACACAAAACTCTTCGTCAAAATGCTTGGCACATTGACTAAGTTCAAGTTTGCACGCTATGTGTACCTCCCTCCACAGGCATTGCTTCATAACGGTATCAATGAAGATACTGTTATGAGCGTGCAATGTCTTAACGAACTCATGCTGCCAGAGCCTAAGTACTATACCGATGTATATCTCCGTGAAGGTGGTAATTACCAAAAACTCCCCCACCTCACAAAGAGTGAGGTATGTGCAGTATGTGCCGAGATTATTGTCAAGATTGACGATGACTACCTTGACAACAGTAGCCGTTACTGTTTTGACGATATACCCACACAGGTCGCAGCACAATTAAATCACGATGAGGTAAAGATGAATATTTTACGTAATAATGACATGCTTGACTTCCCTGGTGCTCGCTCAAGGGTAAAAAAAGAATTAGCAACACTCGGAGAAGACAAGATACTCATCGAGGTGTTGTTGCGAGGAAAGGTGGCTTATCTGTTCAACAAGTACAACGAGGCAAAGCGCATCAATATATTACTATTCTGCCATCATAATGCACAGAATGAAGTGGCTGACATACCATTGTTGCTCAAAGACTGGATAATGAATAATATTGGGGACACGATGGACAGGCGTCGCCGCACTATGGAACTGACTGGACAGATTTCGCCATTGTTTTACGTGGCTACAAAATTCAACATAGATATGAGCGTGAAGCCCGAAAAGGTAGCCAACAACATGAATTCTTTGCGTGGACGATGGCAACAACGCTTCACAAAGGTGCTGTATGCTCAATGTTTCAACGCTGACGGAAGCCTTGATACGGAAGAGCAGAAAATATTTTTGAATTGGACAAAAAAGGATGAACACTTTTCAAATAGTTATTTGCTACGCGACTTCAAGTTCTCAAGCCCTGTTGTAAGCAAACTCTATGATGGAGAGAAGACACCAGATGCCCACATACTCATGGAACCAGAGGATAAGCGTGATGGAACTGCACGTGAATACTATAACAACATGCGGCAGACGTTCATTGAGAGTGATGATGTCCGTAGTTTCTTTAAAAATCCGGAACTGGCATGGGATGTGGCAGCATCAATAAACAACGACGGGGCATTATACATAATAGAAAACCTTTCCAAGATAGCCCCAACAATGGTGAGCACCCGCAACGAACAATTCCACGACATTGTCAGCATGTCTGTTCGTAATATTCAGAATATCATGAAAGAATATTACATCAGCGATGACACGACGGAACTGCTTTCTGAAAACATTCGAAAGGCTAATGGAATTTTCCGGGAGTTGGAGTTTGCCTGCCAAGAACATCCTGACTATTTTGGGCATCTTTTGCAGGCATTACAGTTTACTGAGGCAGAAAGCTTTAAGGAGGTTCACCGTCTAATTCCTGAATTAGGAAGAACTGTTCATGAAGTAGGTAAGATTGTTGATTACGAATTAATCCGCAAACGTTGTAATAACTTTGCAGGATGTGCGAATGAGAATGAGATGTGGACTACTTTTATTAAGGCCTATCATTTTACAGACAAGGAAGAGGCCAATCATTATTTGAAGTCAAAAAATATTTCACCTAGCAAACTTTTTAAAGGAGAAACTCTGAAACGCAAGAATTCTGCTATTATATCAGATGACTTGATAAAACTGTGGCAAGAGAACATTAGTAGTGTTCAATTCATGAACGCCTTCGCAGGGGTTGATAAAATGGATGAAATTGTTCTTACAAATTTAGTTAGTTGTATTATTTCAACGGCTCAGAGCACAAATCTTGTGGAACGGATTGAAAACGAGATTGCCGACTATGTTGATATTCTTAATACTTCAAACATTAACGAAGACCTCGTTGCAGATATGATTGCTACTAAAATTAGCGACTTTGTAATGGATTTTGGATATCGGTACTTATTAGAGGAGCAGATTGAAACTTCACGGCGTGTTGCAAAAGAACAGAAATTGTCATGTTATATTTGGACAGAAAAGGAACGAATGGAGCATTTTGAAGAAGATGAGATGACAGCATTATTTAATGATATTCTATCATCTTCAGGAAGATATACTCCCGCATATGAAGCGAATTACAACACATGGCTAGAATATATGTATATAGCATTTATCGCTCATATTAATGTTCCAGATTATGACAGGGAAGCTAATGACAAACTTAAAGAAGTTCTAGACAATTTGAAAAATGGTTAACCACATTAAAGATAAAGAGATAACAATGACATCAGGGAATGTAAATAACGATAAGAGTTCAAAGGCATTTCGTCCTCCATTTTGGAAGCCATGGGGAGTGGGTGGATGCTTGTGGCGTACATTGTTGTTCCTCTTGGGGATGGCTCTTATTTGCCTGTTACTTGCTCTTTTATTAAGGGGATGCGAACAAGGGGCTAATCCGATACAGAACAATCCATTCAATCCTTTTGTCTCTGATTCTATAGACAAGATGGAAGATCCCTATCACGAACTTCGTGATACAACATTAGTAAAAGAATGGAATGATAGTATTCCGGGGGTGAAAGAACTTCCCAGACCAGATGAGAATTACATACCGCCTGTAGATAGTTTACGGATAGTTACTAATCCGGAGGATTCTCTTTCTAAAATCATTTGCGACCAGCTTATAGTTTTTTTCAATTCCAAAGACCTTAAGCTAGACATGGCTGCATTTGCGAAGAAGTTTAAGGAGATTTATCCTGGACAGGGATATAAAATCCTATACTATAATCCAACCGCAGGAACGATGCTTTTAGGGGTGCCTGAAGATCGGTTACAGGAGGTTGCGGATGAATTGCCAAAGAGAATTACGGGAATAGATTTCCGAGTAACAACTAATGAAATTTTGGCAGAAGGAGCAAAACCATCTGACCCTGGATTTGGAGTAGCGGGTTATGATGAATACTTCAAGTTAATTCAAGCGTATGAAGCATGGGATATAACAAGAGGCTCAAAAGATGTCAAGGTGGCAATCATTGATAGTTATTTTGATTTGTCCAATCCGGAAATCGGGGAACGATATACTGATAGGATTAACATCCCGTCAAAAACGCAAAACGTCTTACCACCAGCAAAGTCTCCTACAAAAGATGATATTATCTCATACTGTCACGGTTCCCACGTGGCAGGAATAGCTATAGGCTCCCAAAATAACAAACTTGGGTGTTCTGGTATCGCTCCAGAATGTAGCTGGATTCCTATTTCTCTTGGAAACCAACTTACAACATTTAATATTATGGAGGGTATTTTGTATGCTGTATATCATGGGGCTGATGTCGTAAACTTTTCCATGGGGCGGAATTTTCCACCAGAAGCGAAAAATATTCCTCTTGGAGACCAAATAAACTATGCAATAAATGAAGACAAACGTGGTGAAGAATTGTGGAAGTATATAATAAAAACCGCCAATGACCATAACTGCGTATTGTGTACTTCTGCAGGAAATAGTACAGTTTTGATGGGCTTGGATCCTAAAAATCGAAATGAAAGCATAATTAAAGTTGAGGCTGTTGATGGTAAGGGCCAAATGGCTGATTTCAGTAATTTTGGAGAGGCACCCGAAGCAAACCTGCACTATAGTATTGTTGCTGCCCCTGGTGTTAAAATCTGGAGTGTAACAGAAAAGAGATGCGCTCCTTTCTGGAAGGCGTATGGCATTAAGGTCTCTCCCTATGACGGATTTCAAGAAATGGATGGAACCTCGATGGCTGCGCCTATTGTAACAGGTGCCGTAGCTTTGCTCAAAAGTAAGAATAAAAACTTGACATCAGAACAGGTTATAAAGATTCTAATAATGACAGCGAAACAGACGGACAAGAAACACCGAATAGGGCCTACGATACAAATCAAGGATGCTCTTGATGCAACGGGTGGAGAACTCTTGAATTTTGATGATCTGATGAAAAATCATGATTTGCTTATAGGCAAATGGAGAAGTACGCACGAAATAGATTTGGTGGATGGAGATACAAAGGCCAAAAAAGATGAGATGTGGGCATATTTTGTCTTTACTTCAAGTTCAAGTGGCTATTTGGAATATCATACCATTGATTCAAGAAAAGTCTATAAGGCCGACATAAGTGTTAGTTGGAGTAACTCGTCCATAAAGATCATTCAAATATCTGATGCTGTTAGTAGTGACGGTGACAAGGTGAATAAAGATGATTTTATTTGCCGTCCCAATCAAAGTCGTCTTATGGAAACTTCCTGCCAGCGTTATGGAAAAGAACGTTATACATTTATGTTAGAAAAAGTAAAATAAAAAATAATAAGGTATGTCACAAAAGAAAAGCGGCAATATATCTATTGCCAATATTATTGCTTTAGTTGGTTTAGCAGGCATTGGAGTTGTCACATTCTTTGGAATGTTACTCCATTCATCAGATGGAAAGCCTGCAGGTGCAATCCTTGGTGCTGTGGCATTAGTCGCAGGATTGGGATTCTTGTTGTTCATGAGTATTAAAGCGAAGGGGGCTGAAGACAATCCAGATAAATGGCGTTATGTTGAATGGGCAAGCTTGGCAGCTTATGTCATTGTCGCTCTCCTTTTTGCTTCTCCATTCCAGCGTTTCTTCTATATTTTAGGTGAAAAGGATGCTATGCTGGTCCAAGCCCGTCAAGAAATAAAGGCAATTAAAAGCCTGTATCAAGAATATGACCATCAGCAGAAGAAATTTCTGAATGAAGCCGTTGAGCAGATTCGGAATTATAATGCGTCAGGGCAGCAAAAAAACATAAATGATGATTTGGCAGATTACGTTAAAGGAATAGGTAGCAATGTAGATGGCTGGGCGGCAAAAGCATCTGCAATTGTAAAGCTAACTCCAGACAAACAGCTTAGTGATATAGAAGACAAAATTGAAGGATGGAACATTATGCAATTATCCTCAATAGCGACAGAGTTGGAATCAAAAGATTCTAATGCGTGGACTGTAATTGAGAATAAGATAAAAAAGTATGAAGAGCAAAACAAACTAATCCCTGTAATCGGTGGTGGTGGCGGGCATCCTTATAAATTGGAAGGCTATGCAAAATTCGACTTAGGTAATCGTCCTGATGCTAAATTTGCCCAAATGCTCCGTAGTTCTGACGGAAGTACAATATTGGGGTGGATAATTTTTATAGTTCTTAATCTGTTAGTGTTATTGAACTATGCAGTTGCCCCAAGAACGGGCTTCGTTGGCCCAACAAATCGCAAGAACCCATCTGGCGGTTTGGATTTATAACAATTATTTAATTTGATAAAAACATTCAGAGTATGCAAGTATTAGGAACTCAGAAGCAGACCTTGCTTAATCAGGTAAAGAATCAGACCACGATACCTTTGCAAACATTGGTCGAGTTAGTTAATAGATACGACGATCTGGAGGCCAACGACTTTCTGGGATATGTTGATGATGTTTTATTGGAACAACTTCATGATGCATGTAGAGACCCCAAAGAACTTGACCTATGGAATCAAATAATGAATAATCTGCGTAACACGCCTGAAACCATTCAGGATGCACAAAGAAAAGTTGCCACATATATCCAACTTTATCCGAAGGCGCCCAAAATAAAAGAGGCACAGGAGTTAATGAATAAACTTCCACAAGAACTGTCTGCTGCAATAAAAAAGAAAAACGACGATGAGGCTGCCGCCGCTGCTGCTGCCGCCGCTGCTGCTGCCGCCGCTCGTGAGCAACATGATTGGGATATGCTTGAAAGAGGTAATTATAATGCCCTGCAAACATATAAGTCTAAGTATCCTTCCAGTGTTCACATAGATGAGTTGGATGATTTGATGTGGCTGAACACAAAAAACGTGATGAACTACCACAGTTTGAATCGCTATTTGAGTGATTGGCCATTAGGCAGACATGCAGAAGAAGCAAACCAAGCGTTATCCGAATCAAATGAGTGGGAAGAGGTTAAACGCTCTGGAGATTTATTCCGTGTAGATGATTATCGGGATAATCATCCAACAAGTCCTTATATCAATGAAGTAAATGCACTTTATTATAAGTTGAGGGATGAGGAACTTGCAAAAATGAAAGAAAATCCTTCGGCGTATAGTAGAGATGATGTAGAGAAATTAATTGCTGCTGATATTTTCACAAAATGGCAGTTAGAGGACGAAGGGCTTATTACTGATGAAAGTTGGGAAATGCTTCAATTGGATCGTGAACTATTTCCTAATATTCAAGATTTTATGATAGAAGATCCTAATATAGTGGCAATGGAAGGTTGTACAGACATATATCTTTTCGGTACCCCTGGTACAGGGAAAACTTGTCTTTTAATGGGGTTGACTGGTGCAAACGGACATGGTTATACGCTAAATATGAAAATCCACGGTGGTGCATATGCTGCCGCATTGCAGGAGTACGTAAATGCAGGTCTGACACCTGGCACAACTTTTGGTAATTTTGTAACGACTATCAATGGTCAAGTAAGTGAGGCTGATAGACGCGGAAACATTATCAACCACCGTATCAATCTGGTTGAGATGTCTGGTGAGGAATTTGCCCTGCGTATCGCAGACAACAAGGAACCTTCTCTCTCTAACATGGGTACAGGTGCTACCAATCTTCTGCAAAATGATAACCGCAAGGTGTTCTTTATCATTGTTGATCCTAGCAGAGAGAAAGTCAAGGTTGAATACATCGAACAGGTAAAAGATAGTGAGGGAAATGTGATAGATGAGCGTATTCGGAAAAAGTACATTTCTCAGCTCAATATATTAAATAAGTTTGTATCGCTTTTTGAGTTGCCTGAGAACAAGGAGATTATGAAGCGTGTTGACGCCATCCATTTTGTGGTTACAAAGGCAGATATGCTGGGTGATGTCAATGAGCGCAAAGGCAAGGCACGAGATTTGTTGTTATCGACATATTCTGGTCCTGTTGAACAACTGAAAACCTATTGTCGTCAGACGAAACGTATCAATCTGTCCACAAAGTATCGTCCTCAAGTATTTACCTTCTCTTTGGGAAAATTCTATCTTGGCGACGTGTTTAGTTTTGACAAGACGGAAACCGTACAGATTGTTGACACAATAAGAACCATTACTGGTGGTTCAAAAGAAGAGACGTGGTGGGACAAGTTTAAAAAAACTATCGGATAGATAAAAGTAAAATGTTTATGAATATAAATAGTAATTTTCAATTGGCGCTACGCATTGCTGGCACAAAGCAACGCCGTGCGGGGTTCGCTCCTTTGGTGACCGTAGGTGTCTTGGCTGGAGACGAGGGTGCGAATATGTATCGTTCAACAATGGTGGCAGAAAGACCTGCATATGTAGTTAAGCATGCAGAAACATATATATTATACCAGTTGATTGACAGAGGGGCTAAACCTTTTGATGCAGATGCTAATGGTGTCCTTAGCATTGCACTGACTATCTCAAGAAATGCGCAATTGGCCGAAGGGAAAAGTCCCTTTACTCTGTTGGATGAAGTATATAAGAAGTTTGTGGAAACTTATATGGAATCTACAAGCGATGGACGACTGAGTTTTATAGACGCAGACTGCGATAATGACATCTTTCGTGAGATTGTCAGTCTATATAAGTTGGAGCCACGTAAATCATCTTATGTTACTATGGCTCAACAAGGGCTGACAGGTGTGGTATGTGTGCCACAAGATAAGTTGGCTGATTTCTTTGCAAACACTCAATATAAGGAGTTTGCTCAGTTCAAGGATGTTGAAATAGGAGTTTCATGTGTTGCTCAAGTAACACAAGGCTTAGAAAATCTGCAAATTCCTCTTTCTGAAAATGTTTATGATATTTGGGTGAATGGCAAACCTGTGGGAGTTTCAATGCAATCTCCAAGTGATAGATATACGGCAACAGCAGAGAGTACTAGTTTGTATTACTATGAAAGCGTAGATTTTACACTAAGTGAATTGTTGAGTGCTCCCATGAATGAAGTGAAAAAGAATGGAGCAACGATCTCTTTGGATCATCAAGAGAATCGTATAATATGCAAATTGAAAAAGACGGAAATACACTACGATTTGATTTATGAATGGGATGACAGAGTTGGTGGTGGCGCAAGAAAGCAAATACTATCTTTTGTAAAAAGTGGAGATTTAAGGCTGAAATTCGGTACAATAGACTTAAGTCGGACACTTTTGGAACAATACTCGGGACTATGCTATGTTAAGGCTACAGACATAAAAGGTGAAAAAATCGAATTTAAACCGCAGACAATAGACTCATATAGTCTTAAAACTTTTCATAACATAGATAATAAAAAGCACCAAATTATAACAAAGATAATCATCAATAAGAAGGCAATATCTGGAGAGTCATATATTATTCATTCCCAACAGCCTGCAAGAGTTCAATCCCCAACGTCAACGAGTAAAATTTCTGATTATTCTGAGGGTGGAGACCAACCACATATAGTACAAGATGCACAAAAGGATGAGAAATGGTTCAACATAAAATCATTCCTTTTGGGCATATTAGTTGGAGCTATTGTCGTATTAGGCATATGGCTGACTGTTTCTCATTTCTCAAAGAGCAAGAATACCACGAACACCATCGTTGAAAAAAGGAAAGATACGTTAGAGGTCGTGGACATTGATACACTTCCAAAAAGATCCCCCCAAGAAAATGTACAAACAGAAGCAGATTCCGGAATAGAAAGTGCGGAAACAGATGACCCAGAAGCGGATCCAGGGGAAGAAAAAGAAGACGAACAAAAAATACGACGTCGTGAAGAGGCTGCTAAAGCGGCAGAAAACAAGGCGGAATTAATAAAATTTGTAAGTACGAAACCGACTTTGAATGAATATCGGAAACATCCTGGTTTCAGTGTACTAACACAAGATGAGAAAATTTCTATAGAATCTTTCCTAAACCCAGACCAATATGAGAAAAGTCTTAATCCTAATGCGTTTAGAAACCTAAAAAAGAAAATACAAGAAAGCGACTACTCGTTTAAGACAATGGATGATGTTAGAGAAGTCCAAAAAAAGATTGGAGATTTTTTAAAAGATCCTAATAACCAAAAGTAAAAGTTATGAAAATATTAAAATTGGTAGCCATCTTTCTGGTAATCGTTGGTGGCTTGTTTTTAGCACTTAACTGGGAGTCTCTATTTGGCGGGAACTCAAGAGGGGATGATTTTGTTGATGAAGATTTAATTGATATTAGTGAGAAATGTGACGAGATTCGAAAATCATGGTCTTCTCAAACAGGATGGAGTGATGAACTATACAAAACTCAGCGTGAGGATATAGACCAAAGCAAGTCTATGGGAATGTTCTCTCGTGAAGGCTACAATACTGTTAATAACTGTCTTAGAGAAACATCAACGAACAAAGCATGCGATGGATATATGTCTTCTCTTCATGCGTCAAGTTTCAGTGCCGCAGACCTCCAAAAGTCGTACCAAGGAGTGATGGCGATTAAGGCATATGAAAAGTTAAATGAAGAGCCTCGCGTTAAGAAAATTGAACAAATTCACAAACTATACACAAATATATCGAGCTTTATTAAAAGCAGTCATACCATTAGTCCCAAATTTGACACGAATACGGCAGATTGGGTGTCTTTTTCAAGTGCACAAAATGGTATTCTTCAGAAAGCTAAAGGATATAGGGACAACGCACTATTCGGGGAAATGGAAAATATTCCCGGATTTAAGTCTGGTCTTAACGAGGAGTATTTGAAGAAAAAGACCAATCCTCAGCGCAAGGGATTCTATCAGAATTTGAGTTCTCAAATAATTAATTACTTTAATTCTGTTGAACCAACACCAGACAAAGTTAATCTGCTTAACCAAATCTATAAGAATTTCACGTATCAAGAAAGTGATTATGGAGTGGATGAGCTTGCTACACTTAAAGTTAATTATGGAAAATCAGAATAATGAAAAAAATAGTTTCAACATGAAAAATCTAAGAATCATATTGATGACGGCTCTTTTTTGCTGTTCCGTGTCTTTTAAGGCACAGAACAATAATGATAGTCTCCAACTTTACAGGGAAAACTATAACTTGAAGAAAGAACTAAATAATAAGAAATCCATAATCACCCAATTAGAGCATGATTTGGCTCAGATGAAAATGGAAAAAACAAAAGTGGACTCTTTACTGCGAATGGAAAGAACTCTTGGACGATCGAAGGAACTAAAGTCTCAAATACAAGAGTTGGAAAATGAAAATAAAAGACTTCTGTTGGCCCTGAACGAGTGTACTTCAGGCAAGGACGCTACAATAGACCGTCTGATGCTTGAGGGTCGGGAACAAGTTGCACGACTTCAGCAGCAGCATATTGATGATTCGATAGCAATCGTGTCATTAAGGGCTGATTTGTCGGAATTAAGTAATTTCAGAAAAATGTGGATAGCCCAACTTGCGGAATCTGTTAATGAGAGATGGTTAGAAAAACCATACTCGCAGATTAATATACAAGAATTGGAAAATGCTCTAAAACAATATGATGAATTTGCTTCTTCGGACAAAAGAATCGCTGATGCACTTGATAAACTTAAAGTGCTGTTAAAAGATTGTCAGATATATAACCAGGGAATCCACATAGTAAATGCTCTATATGAAAAAGAACGGATAAATTCAATCTTAGTCCCTCTAAAGAGTCTGCGTGATAAGACAACAGACCCTACAAAAAAGAAGGAATTGTCTTTGCTGTATTGGCAATTGGACAACTATGGTGTTACTATAGAAATTTTCCAAGATGTTATAAAGGCTGTAGATGAGCAAATCTTGGGTCTGAATGCGCATAAAGCCGCCTGGCCTCTTGTAAAAGCAGTATTAGACAAACAGGAGAAAGACGATGAATACATCACCGCCATTAAAAAGATTCCCTGGCTTTCTAAACAATACGACGCATATTACCAATCTCTGGAAAGAAATTGTGTCGGTACTAATAGGGTACGTGATATGATAATGAACTTACATCCATAAACGATTTAATAGCGAATAGTATGACAAGTATTTTTGATATGGCATTACGAATCTATGGAGGGGAAATTAATGGCAGTCTGCAGATACAGCCATTTATTGCCGTAGGCAATGTTCCTGACGAGTTTCGGCCAATGCTGCCGACAATAGTTGATGAGCAGCAAGTGTGGATGATAACCCATGCACAGAATTATACTTTATATACAACATTATCAAAACGGTGTTATACCTCAGACGGACAGCCCGGACAAACGCTGATATGTCTTTTTTTGCCACCACAGAAGCGTTTGGCTGATGGGAATAGTCCGCTTGGTCTGCTTGATGCAATCATGGACTGTTGGGTGGTACAAGCATTGCGTGATGGAAGACTTCCTAAGGCTCCGGCTGAAAACATTCCGTTTGTTGAGTTATTGAAGAAATATCGCTTGGAAGATCGTCCGAAAGCTCTTCTTCTTCCTGTTATGCAGGGAATGTTACCAGCCGCTTTTTGTGTGCAAAGTAGAACACAATTGGATGCATTGATGCGGCACAGCCGATATCCAGAGTTGTCTGCAGTGGGGTGCTTGGAACTTGGATTCAGCTGTAATTCTACCATTGTGTTGAATATGAATGGTGGTGCATCGCAGACGAGAAAAAAAATAGAAGAAAATAGAAAAATGAAGCCCAAACCACCAATTCAGAATTTTTCTGAAAAAGAGGATGATATTGGCGGTATGCCGTTGAATCATGAAATAATAAATGTTAATCGCCCTAATATTGCCAAGAAGATAATGATAATTGTGGCAATTGTCCTTGGTGTGGCATTTGGAATGGTTGCCTTGTTTATATTCGATCGGCAGGAAAAAGATGATATGAAAGAGGTTGTAGAGGCGGTGGAAGACTCTGTTTTTCCAGTTCAGAAAAGGCAGTCTTTTGCCGATTTGGATAATGAACAAATGGAGGTTGAAGAAGCAGAATTGTCAAAATTGAAACAAGATGAAGGGAACGATGAAGAAAAAGTATCAAATAGTGAAGTGGTAAAAATCAGAGAACGCGAAACAAAAAAAATGAAGGAAGAGGAGGATCGAAAAAAGTTAGAAGAAAAAAAGCGGAGAGAAGAAGAGGAAGCAAGGAAGAAAAAAGAACAGATAGATCAATTGTGGCAAAGTAAAGTTCAAGAAGAATCTAGAAAGTGTCCCACTCAACTTCGTGCAGGTGTGCGAATTTCATCTCTTGCTTATACGGCAAAAACAGTGACATGTACAATTGTATACGAGGAACTTTCGATTTATAATTTGGATTCTGATGATAGGGAAGTTTTGTCTTCAGATAAGAATTCTGTTGCAACCAAATATAAAGCGATGATTGATATACCACCTCATGTCCAAATGATAGTTGTGCAAAAGGATCGTGTGGGTCGCGTCATCAATTGAATATGTAGTTAATTAAAATAGTAATAACCTTTAATAACTTTTTAAAATGGTCAGAAAAATTTTTCTATTTCTTTTCTGCATGAGCGGGTTTATTATTTCCTTCGCTCAGTCTTCTAGTATGACTTCAGCAGAGCTTCGATTTCGTAATTCTATTGAGCGTTATCTAAAAGAGGAAGGATTTGTTCCAACGATTGATGATGACGACAATAGTGTGAACTTTAAAAAAGAAGGTGATAAATTCTGGATTACGGTTCAAGGAGATGGTCCTTATTATATCCGTTTTCATAAGGGAGGATACACCTTGAATAATACAAATCGCCAACTAATGTTAGAAGCGTGCAATCATGCCAATCGGAATAAACGTTGTGGAAAAGCATGCGTGGGATCAGAATCGGTTTTCTTTACCGTAGAATATTATTGTCGTTCTTTTGAAGCATTTAAAAAGACTTTCTATGACAATATGCGGTCACTTAGTACAGTAAAGAAAGCAACAAGTGATTATTATAATGAACACGATGAATAATATATAAAAATGAAAGTTATGAATAAATTTTTTTTAGTATCTATGTTCTTAATTTGTGGCATCATAAGTTCTTATGCTCAGAAATCAAAAATGACATCGGCAGAACTGAAGTTCTTTAATGAGATAGAATCTTTTCTTAAGGAAGAGGGGTTTATACCTGTTTTCGATGAGGAAGACAACAGTTTGAATTTCAAAAAAGAAGGGACACGATACTGGCTAACTATAACAGGGGATTCTCCCAGTTATGTGGAAATGCATATAAGTGGTTTTGGTATAACAGAAACGAACCGAAAAAATCTGTTGGAGGCTTGTAATAAAGCAACCTTAGAAACTCGGTGCGCAAAAGCCTATATCACAGATTCATCTGTTTCTTTTTCTGTGGAAGTGTACTGCGAAATTGCAGATGACTTCAAGTACATCTTCTATAAAGCATTGGATGGACTCGAAACAGCAAAGAGTAAGGCAAAAGACTATTATAATGAATATGAGTAGTAATTATTATAGAATATAAGAAGGGGTGAGGTTAAGCCGATTTTGTAGACGGCTCTTTACTTTGTCATACGTAAGAATCGGCTTGACTTCAAACCTTTAAGAGATTGTAGGATGTCAACCTTCTGAACCTCAAATAAAAATCTTTTATGAACGTCAAAATAAAATCGACTGGCGTAACTTGTCTTGTGGGTGATGATTATGACCGCGTGTATATTGCGCTTCAAAAAGAGTTCAAGGATAGTGGCGAACAGCTTTTTACAGAGCGCATTCCTGGACATGAATACCTCCAATGGGAATTGCCTGGTGAGGGTTGGACACCATTGTCTGAGGGTGACCCGTTGATGACCCAAGAAGTACGTCAGGAACTATTAAGCCGAAAGCAAGTCATTAGCCAAAGGTTTGGTGCTAATCAAGAAATGGCTCAAAGAATACTTTCTGTTCCAGATGAAAGTTATGTGTACTACAAAGTAAACTCCGAAGGACATTTGCTTATAAGACTTACTGCATGGGGATATAAGTATCCAGAAAGGGTCGGTGGTAGAGGTATAACGGGAACATACAAACCGCAAGGAGATACCCAATTTGTCTGCATTCATATAATGTATGACAATAAACCTATGCCCAATAAAGAACTCTTTATAAATGGCTTCAAACGAGTCACTGATAACTCTGGTGTTTATAATGTCGGTGAACTGCCTATCGGCTATGAGTTTGAAATAGAGGTTGATGGAAAACAACAGGTCGTAGATGTGCAATCAGGAAATGGTGATATAAAGATAAATGTAACCTTATTCGTATCTGTGGAAATAAGAGCCACATTAGATGGTCAACCCTATGACGGAGTTATCGCATTTCTTTCTTATTGGGGGCATGAGCTAAAGCTAACTACAGACTCCAATGGAAAAGCTTTCGCAAAGGTTCCTAAAGACCCCAACAATGGGATGTGCACCATTTCAATAGAAAATGATTATCAGCAATCAGCATTAGTAGAGCCTATAACAGTTTTTGCTTTCAATATTAATACAACTAAAAAAGATGAACAAATTGAAGAAAACAAATTAGAAGAGTCTATTGGCAATACGGATGAGGAGGCTGAAAAACCAATTAAAAGTTCCGGACAAAAAGATGAGAACATAAAAGAAAATGAGGATAAAAAAGATGTAGATAATCAAGAGCTGACTCCTCAAAATACGGGAATTCCACCTATAGAAGAGGAATGTAAAGAAGATGAAGAGAAAAAAGAAGAAGAGACGTTGGCGCAAGATGAAACACCTGATACAAGGCCTGATTTGCCACTTAATGACCAACAACGCTCTTCATCCTTGATTTTTGAAATCTTGGCAGCATTATCTATTATTGCTTTGGTGGTTTTCACCTATCTCTTCTGTTATGAGATATTATTTGGATGATTATTAAAAAATAGAATTATTGAGCATATGCTATTAATTGTCTTATATTCTTTTCTTTTCATTATAAATATTGCAACATTTGGCTTGTATGCAATAGATAAAAGAAATGCCTATTGGGGATTTAGGAGAATTCCAGAATCCGTACTCCTTGGACTCGCTGTATTAGGGGGAGCCTATGGTGCTGGAGCAGGGATGGTGCTTTTTAGACACAAGACTCTGCATACAGCATTCTTAATCACAGTCCCACTTTTTTTCGCTATTTGGTTAGCAATACTTATTGTCCTTTGTGTACTAATGTGAAATCTGCATATGAATATAAAGTTACAACTTGGTGAAGTTCGTTTATTAATAGATAAGCGATTCCCCATAGAGCAAATTAGTAATCAACTACAACCCATAGCAAAACAAGCAAATCTGATATTCGCAGATCATCAGGTTGGTGCGGGATATTTACAATGGTCTTTGCCTGGGGGTAATTGGACTGCTTTCTCCAGTGGAAGTAATCAACAGAAAGCAGTCATTGCGCAAGTATATAAAGAGCGAAAGACTCAAATGCAAACATCGCTGGAAGGTTCATTTTTAAAGGATATTATATTCTCCGTACCTTCCGAAGATTTTATTTTTTTTCGTCAAGATGCGGAGCAATTTGACATAGCTTTAACTGCTTGGGGATATAAATATCCAGATAAACCCGCAAGTGGCGAACTTGATACATGGATATCCAAACAAGATCTTCAAAAAGTAAATATTGCATTTGCGTGGGATGGCCAAACACTGTCCTCATTCAGTTTCAAACTCTCTGGACATACGAGAATTACGTCATCAGACGGATTTATGCATGTCGATGGTCTGCTTCCAGTTGGCAGTTCATATTCAATAGAAACTCTCATGGGGCAGGGGTACACATTGGTTGTTGAAAAAGGAAAGTCCGACTATATCTTTGACTTAACGCAATACTGCCAAGTCGAAATCACTGTTTATCAAGACAGCAAACCACTTCCGAATTATGTGTGCGAAGTATCATTTGGTAGTATTCACGAAACCTTAACTACCGATATGGATGGCCGTTCTCAAGTACATTTACCATTAGTGAATGATTCCTTGGGACAAATTGTTATCCCTCAACCGCCATGTATGGTAATTTGTGGAACTGACAGTCAACAACAAATTCCGACAAAAAATGATGAAGTTCTTTATTTCCAGTTTAACCTTAATACGCCTACAACTGAGCCTCCAGTCATTGATTCTCCTTTGACATCGGACAAACATATACGTGTGAAGGTTGAGGTGTATAGAAGCGACCAACCTGTTCCTGAACAAACTAGTACAATCTTGTATGATGGTGATTCACATGTTGTCACCACAGATGAAAAAGGAGAGGCTAACTTTGATGTAATTTTGAGAAATGTCAAACCAGAACAACTGTCGAAAATACAGACTCTATGTGAAGTGACATGTGGAGAAGAACGTCAAAGTCAAAAAATTGAGTCTGATACTACAAATCTGGTATTCCATTTTGACCTTCCTCCAAAAGACGAGACTCCCAAAGAGCCAGAATTCCTATTTGTTCAATTAAAAGACTATGCAGGTGTGCCGCTGATTGATATGCCTTTTTATCTTACAACGAAGAAAAAAGGGCGTATCCAATTGCAGACTGACCAAGATGGTAAATGCAAAGTACCCAAGGAATGGTTTACACCAAAAGAAAAGATGAAAATCGATTTCACGGTGAGTGTAGAATATCAAGAAACTCATGATATACATGATGTAAAAAATAAAAGAAAGAAGTAAGTAAGATGGATAAAGACAAACATATACATCCTATAAATGTTAGCAAGAAACTAAAGTATACCGAAAAGTACGATTTGTATACGGTACAATTGATTCATCGTCGTTTCCCATGGTGGATTTTATTATTCTTGCTACCACTATTATTGCTTATACAGTGTCACAAAGATATTGAAGTACGTTGTTTAGAGCCTGATTCAAGTGCTCCGATTGAGGAACAACCTATAACAATAAAGTATCAAGCTCATTTCTTATGGAACAATGGGCGTTTCTTGGCAAATGACAGCATCAAACTAACTCAAAAGACAGATTCCACGGGTACTACCATATTTAAGGATTTGCCGTGTTCTGTCTATAGTTACATTTTTTATTGCTTAAGCAAAGCTTCGTTTACAGCCAAAAGCGATTGTCATGCAGCGGTGGATGAAGAGCATAATTTTCATTATACACGCCATGTTGACTTAAAAATGCTTCCACGGCGTGAGGATTTGCATATAAAATTGCTAGACTTGGAAACTTCTGATCCTCTTCCTGATGGAATACTTGAATACAAGTACGTAGAATTGGGTGAAATTAAAACAGATTCTGCGAAAGCTGACCCTGCTGGAGTTGTAACGATTCCACAGATGCGATATTGTTCTATTATAAAGCTTCTGCATGGGGCATGTTACGGATATGCTGATACGGCAAAAGTTGATGTGCCGTGCCTAGAACTAATTTCGGCAAATGACAGCTCGGCATTAAAACTTCGCCCAATTAAAGAACGATTCACATTCTTTGTCAAGAATGTCGAAACAAAGGAACCTATACCTGGAGCAATGTGTGAAGTATCACTTACTCATCCTGTTAGTAGGAAAATTGATGGCCCCCATATAGTAACCACCAGTACAGACGGTAAAGGTATTGCTGTATATGGTGAATCTTTTATTTTAGCTTTTATTGGCATCAAAGCACATAAAGAGCATTTCAAAGATAGCATTCTGACAGGAGGTCCTTGGACTGTTGAAAAGTTCATCAAGCAAGATGATAATACTCGTACAATATGGTTGAAGCCATTGCCATATACCCAAGAGTTTGTAAATGTTGACAGTATTACCGGGAGACCAATTGCTGGTGTCAAAAATATTGTTAAGGTTACAGACCATGACGGGACTGTACATACTTCTGAGGAAACAAGTAATAGTCATGGCGTTTTTCCTGTTGAAGCCAAAGAAGATTCGAAAGTGGAAATAGTATCTATCAAAGATCCAGACTATAAACAGAAGCGCACTGTTTTACCCCAATTTAAAGATGTAAAAGACAAAAAGATTCGGATGTCTCCTGTTATGGTAAAATTGTCATTTAGAACCGTCAATGCATCCAAACCGAGGGAACTCGTACCTAATTGCAATCTGAAAGTGTCTGGATCAATAAGCGGAAACTTGTCGCCCTCAAATAGTGGTAGCGGTTCTTTCGAGGTCACCTTCCGCCGTTCTGAGAATCTAACAATCGTGGCATCCCGGAAGAATTGGATAACTACGACTGATAAAGTTAATGCAAAGAATTATGATTATCTCAAAGTTGATCAAGAAAGGCGTGATATACCATTAAAGCAAAATTTGCCTCCATGTAATGCAGGTAAAAACACTCCGAAAGGTGCTAATGAGATGCACCATGACCGCACATATGGAATGGGGCAGGAAGAAGGGGATGCTTCTATTTGGGTTGACTTCTATAGTGAACCAGATTATCTAAAAATCGTTGATGGAGAAGGTAATGTCCTTGTTGATAAAATGGTGAAAGATCGAAATGAAGGAGGGCAAAATCCTATACCATTCCATTTCAAAGGAGGTTCTGTTACTGTTATCATAGAAACCTCGGTTCAAAGAGGTTCTTCATGGGAATATATCTTGAATTGTCCTCATTAGACTTAATAATTTGTAAAATAGGGTGTCCAATTTGATGTACCCAAAATTGATGGGATTTTTATTGTTAAGTCCCTTATATAAAGGGGTTG
>AUXO011947402.1_pt1 | contig 22724 bp, 26 predicted proteins | sample 768731 | NCBI WGS metagenome assembly AUXO01 (sample SAMN02715735, study PRJNA202380) | gut metagenome | biome: sheep rumen | host: Ovis aries | place: New Zealand: Palmerston North | reverse complement strand
GACTCTGTAGGTGCTACTGTTTCTGTTGTTGTCTCTACTGTAGTTTCTGTTGCGATCAGCTTGAACTTAGGTTCTTTGTTGCAGCCTGCGAGTGAAACTACAGACATGATAATTACTAATGTAATTACTGTGATGTAGGTTACTCTGTTTCTCATTTTAATTTCCTCTTTTCAGTTTTGTAATATTTTTTTCGTTTATTTTTTCGTTTACTTGGTATATAATGTAATTACCTTGATAAACGAGAGATAAGATAAAGTACTTAATCGTATTTATTTTATCTAATTATATTATAATATATTCTCTAAAAAAATAAACCACTTTTGGTATAAATGTATAACATTTGTACATCTGTACAAGTGCAGTTATATATTTTTGTATAGGTTTTGTGCAATATGTATACAAAAAATGATAATTTGTATAATAGTACTAATAAATGTACTCTAGGGAATAAAAAATGTATAGAATTAATAAAAAATGGTATATACCGAAGTATATACCATTTCTTTTTATAGAGATTTAACCAGGCACATTATAAATAAAATAAAATAAATAAATTATATATATACTATTATTGGAAATGTCACACAGACCCAAATAATAGAGCTAATGTGGAGGTTAAAACCAACTATCTTTCAAAATATCGTCAGGATCTTTATTGACGACATCGTAGTCCGGTAGAATAAGAACTTTATTATCAGGTGTAATTGTAAATTTACCTAATCTCATTCTATCTACAACAGGATTATGTTTTCGACTCGCTTTTGCTTGAGCAAAATAGTCGAGCCAAATATCTTTTTTACTAGATTCAGTACCACTTTTAATGAATAATTCTTCTTCACTCAATTGAGCTACTGGAACAGGTTCTTCATTTTTCTCAATAGTATTCTGAATGTCTTGAACTATGTGTTCAGGAATAATTTCAGTTTCTGTTTGATTAGTAGGTACTTGAATTTGCGGTTGAATTTGTTGTTCAGGCGCCTGAGGATTTGGTCTTTCCAGTTTTAATTTAATTTTAGCAGGTTGAGTACTTTTAACTGGATTTAGTACCTTTGATTCTGGCGCAATTATTTTAACCGCTGTTTCTTCAGGCGGAATAACACGCACAGGTTGTTCAGGCACTTGGCTATATACAATACCAGAAGCATCTTGATCTTGCAATTGCTTCATAAAATCAGCCAATGACATGCATATTCCTCCTTACTTTATTTTTCTAATTTACTTACTATAATTATGCTCCGCCATCTACTGCTTTACGAACTTCTGTTTCAATTATATTAATTCCTTTTTCTGCAAGCGTTGCGGCTTTATTACCAATATTTTTATATTGCAGTGCTAAGAATATTAATCCAATACAAAGAATGAGGAATAAAGCTTTACCAATGATAGGGAATATTGATCCACCACCTTTAGCGTAAGCAATACCATCTTTAACAATACCTACAATTAAGAAAATTGCTAAAATCGCACCGCCAATCATTGCTGCATAAGAAACTATGTTTTTTACGAAATCAGATTCGAGCGCAACAGGAGTAAATGTATTAGCTAATACATAAAATCCGTCCATTTTTGTTTCCTCCTTTAAAGTTTACTATAAATGTAATCATAAATTATCTTCATTTCGGCGTCACTAAAACTACCGATTGAATACTTATTTTTCTTCAAATCATCAATAAGATCTTTTACTAACTTATCCATGATTGGCTTACAATCTACCATAGAATTTTCTTGACTCATTTGTGATTGCTCCTTTACTTCACGTCTTGGTCTACCACGAGACTTACCATGCGATTCTTCTTTATTATTATTAAATAGCCTATTATCTTCAGACTCTTTTTCTATCTTTATTTCATCAGATTTTTCTTCAACTTTAACTTCTTCCTTAGACTCATCTTCTTTTGTTTCTTCAACTGGTTCTTCAGCATCAGATTCCTCAGCTATTCCAGTTGATTCTTCTTTCTTATCTGACTTTATAAGATCAGTAGAGTCAATACGAACTTCAAATTGAGAAAATGATTTTGACAAAGATTCTTTTGCCTCTTCTGACATTCCACCAAAAAACTCTTCATTCTCAGGATTTTCAAGATCATTTGCAGCTAAAAGTTGTGCATCAACTGAGAGATTTGGTTTTTCAGTATTACTGTTTAATTTATTTATTCTATCTAATGCAGACATACTGTATTAACCTCCATTTGTGTCTTGTTTAGGTCTAATTAAATTATTAAACGTAGATTTTTTCTTTTTGTTAGGGTCAGAAGTAGAAGTTGCTTGTATATCAGTTTTTGCTGGTTTAATTTTTATAGACGGTTTATTATTTGCATTTATATCTTTAATTCCATTAATCTGATCAATTTCTTCTTCTTCTGATTTTTCACCAAAAGGCATAAATGAAATCTGCATTCTGTATCTTGAGAATTCTGATTTAACATCTTTAAGCTCTTCTTTTGTTTTATCTAAACTATCAGAAAGAGTCTTATTTTCCTTTGTCAAATTATTAATCTCATCTTCAAGTTTCATGATCAAGTTATCTACATCTTCATGAAAATAACCATAAGGTCTTGAAACTCTGAATCCATATTTTTTTGCAATAGGCGGTAAATTCTTGGTAAATTCTTCAGCAGACTTAGCAGGTGTATTTTCACTTACTTTTTTGCCTTTCTTTCCTAACATTTTAATCTACCTCCACATAATCTTTCAATTCCTTATCATATTTTATTTTTACAATTTTATTAGCGACTAAAATCTTATTATATACGATCTTCTCACTTGATGTTTTATATTGCTCTGAATCTAATTTACCATAAATTCTAATCATTGCACCAGGCTGAAGAATATCTTCCAAATATTTTGTAATCTGTTGTGGAAATACAACTCTAATATATGTAAATCTATTCTTCTTGGTGCCATCAATACAAGTATATTCACCAGTTATTGCAGAGATATTGAAATTCGCAATCTCTTCATACAATTTAGCGTCTTTTTGTACGCAACCATCAATTATTATTTTGTTCATTTTACTCATCCTCACTTGTTAAATCTGTTATTCTTCTAAGATTGTCAACAATATCTTCCTGACTATCAATTAACTGCCAAGCACCACCCCACTGAACTCTATAAACAAGTCCATCAATATTACCAAATGCAGCAATAATAGGAGCGTATTTACTCAATCTGTTAACAACTTCATTATTTACATCTTCATAATCATCAGATACACGAGTTAAAACAATATTAATTCTATTGAGAATATCGTCATCTGCGTCAAAAATATTATTTGCTCTCTTACCACTTAAAGTAAGTAATTGCTTAATAATAGATTTAACAGAGTTGATAGATGTATTACAAGTAATAATAATCTTATCTGCAACTTTATAAAGCTCACTAATAGGTTCTTTACCCATATAATCAATACCTGTATCAAAGAATACAACATCATAATTCTTAATTAAAAGATTATATATTGTTCTCCAGAATTCATTATCATTTGTAATTTCTGGAATATCTTGTGCAGGCGCAAGGTAGAAATCAATATTTCTACTAAATTTTGCAGATGTTGCCTTGTACTTAGATAAATCACCGAATGATTTATTGCCATTTACAAAATCAATATAGAAATCCTGAACTGTAGGACCAACTTGGTTTGTAGTAATAGCAACCTGACCATCAATAATATCAAAGTCTGCTAATGCAACTCTAAGATTTGGATGATCTTTTGCAAATTGATATGCGCTCATACAAGCAGTAAAGGTCTTACCAGTACCACCTTTTGAGCTACCAAATATAATTACTTCTGCACCATTATTCTCTACAGACTTAGGTACTACTTCTGTTATATCCTCTAACTGATTTGCTGATTCTGGATTTACAACAGGATTATTACCATTAAACATATCTCCACCAGCAATCTTAATTCTCATTCCAGAATTATTAGGTCTTTCATTATTCTGTACAGGTTGCTGAACAGGTTGCTGAACAGGAACTTGTACTTGTGGTTGTACAGGTTGCTGAACAATTGGAGCTTGCTGTATCTGAGGCTGCTGAGGAACTATCTGTGGAGCTTGAGGCTGAACAGGAGCTTGAGGAGCAGCTGGTGTTGTAATTCCTGGAATTGAAATCTGAGGAATATTAAATTTGAATGGATCTGAAACCTGAGGCTTTGGTTGTTCAGGTTCTACTGGAGCTGGATTCTGTACTACAGGCGCCTGAGGCTGAACAACTTGAGGTTGAACAGGTACTTGAGGTGCTGTAGGATAATTTGATCCAGGTCTAGTTGAGATTGTTTCTTCAGGATTAATTGTAGGAGCAGGAGGAACTATTTCAATTTGAGGTTCTGGCTCTGGAGTAGCTGGAGCCACTTCAGCTTGTGGCTTTGGAACTACTTCAGGCTCTGCTCCTGCTGGTTTTTCAGGATCTTGAAGAACTGCTTCTTCAACATCAAAATTAGGCGCAGGATCTGTATCAAAACGGTAATATACAATATCAATACCATTCTCAATAAATGCTTTTAATGCATTATATACTTCTTCTGTTAAAATATTTGTATGATACCATAATGACTCTTCTACGTCTATACCATCATCGGAATAAGCGTTCTCTAAAAATTCTTTAGCAGACCACTTTTCAACAGTAAAGTCATTTAACTCCTTAGGTATTTTTTTGTCGTTTGTAACAACAATTATGCTCATAATTTCCCTCCTATTAGATATTTATAAAATTAAATAGTCTTTTATTTTTAGGTCTTCAAGATTTAGAAAGACCACGTTTACCACTAATTCTTTTTGCAGCCATATTGACTCTATATTTAGTTTTTCTATAAAATTGTGATACATTTTGAACTGTAAGTCCTAATATTGTTACACATACTACCATATATACTAATGTTCCTACAAAACCTTTTCCAACTAATACATAATAAGAGACTACCATTGCATAGATCTTAATCTTTGCTATAAAATATCCAAAGAAATACTTTTTAAATCTTTCTGTAAATTCAGGAAAACCTGTATTTTCTTTGAATAACTCTAAGAAAGAACTATAGATCATTTGGAAAATTGTAGACATTAATAATATAAAATTCTTTAATTTTTCATATATAGCTGGAATTAAGAATATTAGCATCATTGCATTAAATAACATTTGAAAACCTTGTGTTAAATAATGAGTATCTAATTTTCTTGAATTAGTATAATTTGCTACTGTTCTTCCATCTGTATAATATTGTGGAGAAATATTCATTTGTGCATCAACTACTCTAAATGTATCTGCATATAATTGTGTATTTCCTGCAGTAGTTTTTGCAATTGGCCATTTTGCAGTTGTTTCTTTTACATTTTCTTTATGTACCATTGTACTATCAATATGATAATCTGTACCACAAGAATATAAATATGCTGCCCAATTTCGAATCTTCTTTCCACCACCTACTGGAACAAATACATCACCAGTTAATTGCGCACTATTATAATATTCAGTTGTTAATTTAGCTGCTTCAGCTTCTTGTTGTGTAGTATGACTTTGATCATATTTTGCTTTCTTCGCTTTTACATCTGCATCTGAAAGATCTGCATACTGAGTATATAATTGCTCATATGGAAGACCAAATTGTCCTTTACACCAAGGTTCAAATATACAAGTTTTCCATAATGCAGCTTCAGTAGCCATATTTTTATCTTGTACTGCGATTACTTCATCTTCTTGTAATGATTCTGCTAATGCTTCATTAAAATATCCATCAATTCCACAAGCAATATTTACTAATACTTTATTAAATACAGTTGGTCTTGCAATACAAGCAAATATAAGTCCCATTGCTAACATACTTATTAAAAATCTGAATATAATATCTCTAGGTGCACCACTTACACCTCTAGCATATAATACACTTTTCTTAACAAGACTTAAGATTAAAGCAATAACTGCAAATGCAAATAACAAATATATTACTGGCATGATCATTGCTTTAATATTCTTTTGAGTTAATTTTGTTTCTATTGCATCAAATATTGAAGCAATATTTTTTATAATCTTATCTCCTAATAAGTATGATACAGAAGAGCATACAAGTTTAGAAATAGACATAAATAATGTACCTATTACATATGGTGCGCCAGTAAATGCACTTTTTACTTCTGCATCAGTTCTAGGATCTTGTAAACCTAATTTCTTTTCTTCTGGCATTAAACATCTAGGTCTTTCAGGATATACTTGAGTTGACAAATAGTTATTTGCACTATAGAAAATAGTTTGAATATTTTTTAATTCATCAATTCTATTTTGATTATATCCTGAATATAAGTGATCTGCTAATCCAGGCTGGAAATTAGATTCACCCATATATCTATACCAATGTAAATCTTCACCATATAATTCAAATAAACTATATGTTTTAGAATTATCATTTAATCCTAATAATGTATTTGTATAACCTTGATATACTTCTTGATTTTTCTTTTTAAGATCATCTTCAGTATTTAAAAGGAAACCACCATTTCTAGGATAATATATACCTGGAGATGCGTATTCACGAAGAATTGATCTATCTTGAATTCCACTTTCTGGAGCAACTGGAGTTAATCCTGCGCCAGAAACTATTTTATCTCCATATTTTCTATCCCAACTTTTACCATGCATTATTAAATAAAATTGAGAAGCTTTCTTACCTCTAATTTTCTTTGCAGTAGTAGCACCAGGACAACCTTCATACTTATCAACTAACCAGTTAACACATTCTTGTAAAGATTTATTTGTACAATCTTTTTTATATCTACTAATTATTCCAGAATAATAATCATCTCCACCTAATTTTTTATCTGAAATAATATATGTTAACTGTGTTTCCATAGTATACCATTTTACATTATGTTTAGATGCAAAATTTAATAGTCCATCAGTTCTAGGACCTGTCCATTGACATAAACCAATACCACAAGCACCTTTACCTTTATTAAAATATGCTAAACAATTAACTCTATATTGTTTTGAATATTTATGACCTTTTTGTGCTTTATCTAAATCTGAATCTGATACACCATAAATTGTTGATAATAATTTTCTAGTATATTCTGTTCTATGTTCTGTCCACCATTCATTAAATGAAGATGTTCTACTCTTTTGATTAAATTTAGCTGCAATTCTATAATCACCTTCAATTGTATTTGGATTACAATTTGCCTCACAAAACATAACAGCTAAAAATGCACAAGCTTGAGTATCATTCATACCATAACTTTTAAGCATTGACCAAATTTTATAAATATTTTGATCTTGTGCTCTAGAGAAATTATTTCTTTCTTCTGCATTTTCTCTACCAGTAAAGTTCTGGCAAATATCAGCTCGAGCCATTATACCAGTAGAACAGAGGATAACAGCAATGATAAGTAAACAAGTTACAGACTTAATTGTCTTTAACCAATTAAAATTAGTTAAAGATTTTTTTATATCTTTTAACTTATTTATCTGTCTCATTGCTATTTCCTTTCATGTTCTATTTATTGTTAGAATTGTTGTTGGTTGAGTTATTATTAGAATTATTGTTTGAAGAATTTTTAGCTTTTTCTGGATCTTCATGAACAAGTTCTGCATTTGGATCTCCAGATTCAATTTTAGCTTGTTTCTGAGCTTCATGCATACTTTCTGTAATATGTTTATCATTTGAGAATCCAAATTTATTACGTTGATGCTTCCAATATTCAATATCTTGACGAGAATCAACTCCACCAATTCTATCAAGATCATAATCATCCATAATTTTTTGGAAATTCTTATAAAGATTTCTATTAGCTTCATTTTCGCCAGCATGCTTGTTCTTATACTCTTCAAGATTAGTACGTCCAGTAGTCTGATCAATTCCTTCAAGATCTCTATTAAGACGTTGTCTGAATTCAGCTCTTCTATATCTATCTTTAGCATTCTTACGCTCATTTCTCATATTACCATTTTCGTCATATAAGTAATCGTATTGTTCTGCAAAAGACATATTTGCCCATTCTTCATCCAACATTTCTCCTTCTCTAATACCTTTCTCTTTCTTAATTGCTTTATTGATTTGTTCACGACCAACTATTGCATAAATAGGTTTTAGAGTCATAGGGAAGTAAGTACCACGTTTTAATTCATACCACCATCCAAGAAGTTTAAATGTTACAATAAATAAACCTAACATTATAACTATTCCAACAAGACCAGATAATCTTATTGCAACTTGGAATACTGTACCTGTATATAATCCAATAAAGAATATTGCTACAGTTGGTGCAAATGTTTGTGCAAGTATTTCTTTCCATGTTTTATTTTCTGCCATTTTACCTAATATTACTCTAAAGAATAATACATAGATTAAATACCATTGCCAGAAGAATGTTAATAATTTAACTAATGACATAAAGCACATAAATAATGCTATTAATAATTTTACTAATAAACCATCAAATCCACTTTGGAATTTTCCGTTGTAATTTTCATTTTGTGTAACCTGCATTTTTATATTTTTACCGCCATTAGTTTCGGTAAATTTAACACGTGGAGCCATAAAATGATCTACAACTCTATAAGCATTATTGTTTATATAAGGTCCATTAATAACATGATTATTACCTTTTGAATCTTTTTCAGTAATACTTGTAAATGGACTATTAGATTTTCCATGATATTCAAATGAATCTGCTAATAATATAGACCAATGCTTAATATCATTATTTCCAATGCCTGGATTATACATATTTAATACTTCTGGAGTACCATCTTTTTTAATTAATTGTTGATCATCAGTCATAGCATATCCTGTATTATAACTTGACCAAGCATCAAGATATATAAGATAATATGTTACTTCAAGATCATTTTTATCTCCATAGAGATATTTAAAATTATTATCTGTAGATACTGTAGCCATTTCACCTAAATTCATAACCATAGTATCATATTTTTTTACAAAGTTCCAAGTTCGTTCAGGATTTATATAAATAAATGTAATTATTCCAAGCTCAACTATAAGAACTAAGAAACTTATAAATATTTTAGCATCACTAGAACTACTACTTGTACATACTCCAATAACTGCTTTAATTGTTTTTACAACAAAGAATAATGCTAATGCACTCATTAATAATAATCCAAATGCACTATTCCACATTGTTGTTGGAGATAATCCCCAACTATCTAAAAGATCAAAACTACAAATTTGTTGCATAAATACTGAAAGTTCTGATACTTTACCAATTATATTTAATAAAGTAGCTTGTGGTCTAAACCAAGCAAATATACCTCCAATATTTAAATTAAGATCCGCTACAAATGATCCAATAATATTTTTTCTATATAAATTTACTCTTGGATCTGAAGTAGAATAATTTTCTTGATCTTCTGGAGTTAATGCACTAACATCAAATGGCATAATTCTATCATCTTCAGCATTCATCATGTCATTTGGGCCTCTGTCATTAACAGAGTTTGCATTTAATATTATTAACTTAATAATATTACCCATTACTTCAGAATATGCTGAACTTGTTACATCTTTAATTCTATTTATAACTTCAGTTGCAGCATATTTTGTTAATTTAGTACGACTTTCATAAACTTTTGTATTTTTAGTCCAATAACCTTTATTACTTTCACCAAAATAATCAGAATAATTAAAATCTACTGTTAATTCTCTTACACGTGTAGAAGCATATACTCTTTCAACAGTATAAGTTGAATCTTCTCCATATTTATTTGATATACATTGGCCAGATTTACCTGTATTCTTAATTAAACATTGACCATATGCAATACCAGTCATTGAACTCTTTTTAGGATTAAAACCTTTTGTATTAGCATTTATATTATTAAATGTTTTAATAAAATTATCATATGCAAAAGTTAAATCAACCATTTCATCATATTTTTGCATAATTGTAAGTGCTCTATCTGTAAGCCAATCACTTAAAGTAAAACCTTGCCAATTACAGAAACAAATATTGTAATAACTTTTTACAACGCTATTTTCTATTTCAATAGCATTATTTCCTGAGTCTATAAAATAATATTTATGATTTGTTGGCTTCCAAGTAACTTCTTTCTTTACTTTTTTCTTTTTAACAACTTTACCATTTTTATAAACAGGTTCTTCAACTTCTACTGTAAATTTAGCAGAACCTTTTCCACCAACTGGATATTTTTTCTTATTAGATGGAACTTTATCATCTGCTCCTACATAATAGTATTCACCATAATAATTTCTACCCATTAATTCAATTACTAAATCAAGTAATTTATCATCAGTTCCATTAAAATATCCATTGAAGTAATTAATTACATCATTAGACCATTTCTTTGGCATATTTTTAGCAATTGGATTACTCTTTTCATCTAATAAAATAGACATTAAGAATTTTGCTTTATTTTCTTTAGAGTTGTTACCACTGCCTTTATTCCACCAATTTCTAACTGCAGTTTTATATTTGTCATTTTTATTAAGCCAACTCTTAAATGTATCTTTCTTTTCAGCATTTGATCTAAAAACAATTGGTTCAGCTTCTGTTTTACAAGTTTCTGCTTGACGTTTATGAGCAATATCAATTAATGTTCCATCCCATAAAACTCCATAACCTAAAAGTGATAATCTATCACCCCAAAGAGCGCTTGTATTTGGCATTGCAAAACCATTTGTTTTTATTTTATCACCTGTATAAACAGTTACAGTTGATGCTTTATTTTTCCAAGCATTATACGCTACTTTAATTTTTGTGAATTCTTTATAACTTTCTTTATTTTCTTCAATATACTTTTCTGCAGAATGTACTTCTTCATCAGAAATAGTTTTATTTAAAAGATCATCGACATCTTTAAAATATTCTTTATCTGTATAATTTCCTTTTTTTGAAAATCTTGAATCATTAGTACCAATTCTTGCTACGAAATAAGGGATCCAATAATTTTGAATAAATTCACTTAATCTATCTTCTTTATCAATATATGTATGATTATCATATGTAATTGTATTAAAAGAAGAAGCGTCTGGTGCATCAATAAAAGATGCTCCAAATAATGCTTTTAATGCGAAAAATGGGCTACAAATTTTAGTCATATTCATAACTAAATTAGCTGTAGACATTTGAGTATTAGGATATTCTCCCATATAATAATAACTAGGTATACTAAAACCATACCTAGTTATTGCATTTTCTGTATTAGCATGTGAGCCAACTTTAACTAACCATTCTGTATCTTCTACTTTATATGCACCATCTGTAAAACCATCTGCTGCATCTGCCATTACACCATTTTTTACTTGCATTTGTAAATTTGGTGCGTTAAAGTAACCTTTATAATATGTTTTTCCGTCTTTATCTTTCCATTTTTTAATTACAGTAAAAGATTTAAAGTTAAAGACCCAATTTATCATATCTTGACCAGATTTTATATCTGTAATTTTTAAATCAAAAAGTTTATCATAACTTTTTCCTTTTAAGATATAATATGTAGCAGTTTTATCACCATCTTTGGTCTCACCAGATTTTTCATATTCTTTAGCATATACAGATAAAAAAGATGTAAAAATAACACAAAGACAGCATAAAGCAGCTACAAACCTTTTTATCCTGCTCATATTATTTTACATCCTTTCTGTAATATATATTTAGTTGTCAGTTATCGCCTCAATAATTTCTTTTTCAGGAAAACCGTTTGTAGACTTCCAGTCATGCTTCCAACCATTAAAATTATCATTTTCTATTACTTTTAAGCCAATACTTTCCAAGAATTTTTCTGCAACATTTGCTTTGCGTTTATGTGTCTTATAATAGACATAATTTACGCCATAACCTTTCCAAAATTCAATTGCTTGCGAAAATAATTTAAGTAGAGCTGTTTTACTTGTAATAAAAATATAATTAATCTTAACTACAGTAAATCCTTCAATATCACAAAATTCAAATGATAAGAATGATTCACCTAAATAAAAAGTATAGCCACTCAGATCAATATTACGATGGTAATCTATACCATGTTCTCCATTGATCATTCTTTGTAGCTCTAACTTTCGCATATCCATTATAAATTTCCTCCTGTTTAAATTTCTATTAAATTATTCATATCAAGTTTTTCCCAATTTTCAATTACTAAATCTTTATAATCTTTATAAATATTAGTAAACTCTAATAAAGATGTATATTCAAAAATATTAATTGTAGGTATTATCTTTATAATTGACTTTACTTCATCTAATGACAATACCTCCGTAAAAAATCTTTTTTGATTTGCATAAAAAATTTCAGCTGGAATAAACATAAATCTTTCAAGATTATCTTCAAACTCAACAGCTGAATAAATAATTACACAATCAATATGTTTTATTTTTGCTTTTAGCCCAACTTTAAAATATAATTTTTTAGTTGCATTTCCATTACTATATACTAATGGAAATTCTTCAGGCAAAGGCATAGTTTTATCTAGACAATAATATTCAAACTCTTGTTGTTCTTTTGTCACATTGTAGCCTCCTTTGCCTTAATAAATAGATCAACTTTATCAGGATAATTTTGTGATACCCAAGTAATTATATCTAATGCTGTTTTCTTAACTTTCTTTGTTTCGACTACTTCATCTGCAATAGGATTAATAGTTAAATTTAAAGTTTTATTCTTTGCTTCAATAAACAAATCATTATCAATTTTTGATGTATCACCTTTATATGTAATCTGATAAATATTATATGTTACATTTTTAAGAGTCTCATTTATATTTTTTTCATTACAATCAACCTTAATAATATGAGGTGTTGTAACTTTAATCTTTTTCAATTGCCAAGTATCTGTATCAACAAAACAAGGTCCAGTACTATCTTTATAAGATTGATAATCAATTAATCCACCTGGAGATAATACTAATGTATTACCTTGTTTATATGCAAATGATGTATGAATGTGACCAATTATTACTAAATTAAAAAGACTAACTAATTCATCAGATAACATAATTTTGTCACCAACAAAACTATCTTTATAATATTTTTCAGTAACACCATGAGTTACTAATACTTTTTTAGTCAAAGGATTAGATTTAGCCACTTCTTCGCATTTCTTTAAATATGCTTCAATATTTTCATCTTTATCATAAATATAAGGCATCATAACAAATTGAATATCATCAATATCAACAGATTTAATATCATAATCTGCAAAATATGTATGATATGCCATAGCTGCAGCACTACATTTACTTCTTCTATTTGGAAAACTAAAGTCATGATTACCTAAAATTGTCATTGTAGGTATATCAAGTCTTTCAAATCTTTGTTGAATTCTTGCATATTTATTCATTGCAAGAACAGAAGGATTAGCCTTATCAAATACATCACCTGAGTCGATAATTAAATCTGGATTTTCATTTATCATTACTTCAGCATAATCTTCTAATGCCTTGTAAATAGCTTGCTCATACTTGTTGATGTTATTTTCATCTGTACGATACATTCTACATCCAACATGTAAATCGCTCCAAATTGCTAATTTCATTCAATAATTTCCTTCCTTTTTTTCTAAATACTTATATTATTAAATAGTCTTTTAATTTAAAGTCTTTGATGACTTTAAATCAATATATAAGTTCAAAGTACTACGCATATGAATATTTGTATTTTCAAACATATCTGCTACTAAATCAGGTGTAATAATAAAATCTGAGTCAAAAGTAGCTTCATGTGTAGTAAAATCAGGTATAATATTACTAATTTTTGCTCTCAATTCAGGTTCTTCTATCTTATTTAAAAATGGCTTTGTACCTGCCAATTCAGTAGATTTTTCAATAATTGATCTAATTTGACTCATTCCTTTATCAATAATTTGAGCTGTCAAATCAGTAGTTGCTTGCTTTCTTTCTTCATTTGTAATATCAAATTCATAATCAAATTTAATATAATTTACATTTGAAAAATTATATAGGTCAATAAAATCTTCAATAGCAGTCTTTTTATTCTTTATATTCAATACACAACTACAATATATACTAATTTCATAATAATTATCTGTTACATTTGTAGCTGAATATTTCTTTGAAATATCTAATGTTGATTGCTTATATGAACCTTTTACATATGATTTTCTATCAACAATAAGATCATTCAACATATTCTTTACTCTATTTACCTTAAATAAAGTTTCATCAATACTACGTCCACTAAAATTAATTGTAAAATTTATTTTAACTATTGATGCTTTGAGTTCTAAACTGCTAGATGATGGTATACAAATATTCATAATTTACCTCCTATTATAAAAGTACATCTATTAATTCATAATTAAATAAACTATTCATTTTTGAAAGAATTGCTTTGATGTCATCAACTTCAGGATCTAATTCAATTTCAAAATAATTATTTTTTAAACCAATATATAATGTACATTCTTCTGGTACAAAATAAAAAAATTCTATTTTATCTAGTTTGATATAAATATCTTTAAGTCTTATAAATTTTTGCGCATCCATACATTTATTCTCCTTTTAATTGACAAGACGTTCATCATGCGATACAATTATCCACTGATTTGAGTCTTTATTTATAATATCTCTTACTGCTGCAAGATTGTCAGCATCCAAATTTACAAAAGATTCATCCATTATAAGAGGAAGCTCAGGCATAAATAAATCTCTAATAGAAAGTATTAATGCAAGAGCTGCACAAGTTTTCTCACCATTTGAAAGTGATTGTACAGGCAATGTTGAAAGTTTTGTAAAATCTTTATCCCAAATCTTTGCTTTATATACATTATTTTCAATAAACAAATCTACATATCTTGTGTTTATTGTTTTTACTAAGTCTGCTGCTCTTTTAACAATTTCATCAGCATAATATTCTTTTATATTTTGAATAAATTCATCAGTAATTGAAATACAATTCTTTGCAAGATCATAATTCTTTTGAGCTTCCATTAACTCAGAAATCTTTGCAAAATCTTTATCTAATGATTCATATTGTGCTTTCTTTGTATTATATTCATCATACAATTTATTAGTTTCTTCATTATATCCACTAATAATCTTTTCAAAATCAACATCTTTTGAATATTCAACAGCTTCAATCTGTTTCTTTAGAACCCAATACTGAATTGATTTATTATAATCATCAAAATTATATCTTCTATCTTCAAGTTCTCTTTCAAGTCTTTGAATCTTATCATTGTCAATAGCATCATAATTTATTTCTGGCTCTTTAAAATTCTTAGCTCCACAAAGAGCACATGTGTCATAATTACACTTACTTTCATTAATAAGTGCAGTAATAACATTCTTTGGATATTTTGCTAAGGGACTTGCTACAGATTTTGACTTTTCATCTGCAATTTGTTTTTCAATATTATCAAAATGCTTTTTCCACTCTTCAGCTGAATTACCATAATTTTTAAGTCTTAAACAAAGTTCTCTATCATATGGTACAGAAGAAGGTAATTGCTTCATTAATGATTGATATTTTGCAAAGTCTTCTTTTGCTTTCTTTGCCTTAATAATTTCATCATCAGAAATAAAAGCTTTTGACTTAATTTTATCATTAAGTGCATCTAATTCAGCTTTTAATTTATCAATATCTGCTTGAGTTACACTTTGATTTGTAATCTGCTTTTCAAGTGTAGATTTATGCTTTTGATTATAATTTTTATCATTATTAAAATATTGTTTAATATCAAGTGCAGTTTTAAATTCTTGTTCAAGAATTTCAAATAAATAGTTTGTACTTAAAACATTTGAATTTGCAAGAGGTGCGTAACCCCATAATGATGTAAGAACTGAATCTGAAATAATATCATCAAGTATCTTTTTACTTTCTGCTGCAGTTCTACTAATTAACTCATCATCTTTAAAAACTTTATAACCTGATGTTTTACCAACTTCTCTTTCAATAACATAAGCTGCAGCATTATGAGTAAAACTAAGTATAATCTTTGTAGGCTTCTCAGGATCTTTAATTAAACTTGCAAAATCAAGATTATCTGGTCTTTTATCAAATAAACACAAAACAATTGCTTGAATTAATGAAGTCTTACCTTCACCATTTTTCCAATTCAAAACAGTCATTTTGTCAAAATTCATTTGCTTATGATCGAAGCACTTCCAGTTTGTAATATCAATACTATTTAATATCATAATTTACTTACTTCCTTATGTTAATCATATTTTCCTTTTTTAATATCTATTTTATCTTGCTGTCTATTATAATCTTTCTTTGATTTAAATACAGCAGATCTAGGACGTAAAGGCTGCTGATATGACTCTTTATGTCCAGGATTAACTTTATTTTGATATGCTTCTTTTTCAATCTGTTTCTTTGCACTTCTCATGAACCTTTACCTCCTTATATTTTTGTAATTATTAAATTTTAATTTATATTTTTAAACTTGTAAATAAAAAATTAAATAGAAAAAAGTCCTGATAAAAATTACCAGGACTTTTATAGGTAACACGAAGTCAGCTTTTTCTAATTAGAAATTAGAAATCGAGGTACTCTCCACCTGCGGCAGGAGCACTTTCAGCTGTTGATCCAGACTGATCTCCATCAGCCTTTCTTCCAAAGAACTCAACAGACTCAATTATAATCTTGTTGCCATAGTGCTTAACACCATCTTTTTCGTAGTTATTGTTCTGCAGATTACCTGTAATAAGCATCTGAGAACCTTTCTTGAAGTACTTACCGATGAAATCAGCAGTTGCACCAAATGCTGTAAACTGGAACCAATCAGCGTTAGGTTCGCCTTCCTTAACACGTCTCTTGTTTACTGCACCTGAAAAGTTACAAAACTTTGTCTCGCCTACTGTCTTAACTTCTGGATCTGCTCCGAGGGTAACTGTCATAATTACTTTGTTCATTTTTAATTAAACTCCTTTTATATCTTACGTTTTTTTTAATAAATTAAGGTATGACTTCGTTTTTACCTTATATAATTAAATAGCTCTTTGTTACAAGAGCTATTTTTAATTACATTTAAATTATATTAAATTTTTTATAAAAAGTAAAATACAAATGAAAGTTTAACTATTCACCAACTTATTATATAAAGTTTCATATGGAATATTATAATATGTACTCAACTTATTCAATACATCTGCAGTAGGCGTCTTAACTCCCTTTTCGTACTGAAGAATCTGACTCAATGATGTACCTGTTGCATTTGCAACCTGCTGAAGAGTCTTAAAATTATTTATTCTAAGTTCAAACAAATAATTCTTCTGTTCTAAATCTGCCTTATATCTACTTGTCTGCTTCTTAAAATCCAGCCAAGCATTATGAACAAGATTATTGAGTTCCTCCACTGAAATAGAATACAACTTTGCAAGCTTTATTGCTTCTCTCTTGTACTTTGGTCCAATATTCTTATTTGTACCATTTTCCCAATTATGCAAAGTCTGAGATGGAATTCCGATCTGTTTGGTTATATCTCTCAACGAATAACCCTTTTCAAGTCGTAGCTGCGCTAGCTGAGATCGATACGTCTTTCTTATATCATTCATCTCTGTCCTATTCATTGTTACACCTCACTTAACTATTTTTTGAATGATAAATTATTTTTATCTTCGTATAGTATTATTCTATTACAAAAATATTACTATGTAAATATATTTTATTACAAATAGATGAATTTGTAAATACTTTTTATAAAAAAATAAGGAGGCATAAAAACCTCCTTATAGTTTACTATAATAATCTTTTGCGAAATCTTCAAATTCTTCTCTAGATAATGGTCCATCTAATTCTACAACATCGATACATGCTTGCGCATTTAAATCAACTATTGCAATTATAGTTGGAGCATCTTCTAATGGAAGTTGAAGACTTGTTACTTGTTTAAATGATAAAAAATCAACTTGATATGACATACATAATTCATCATAATCAAAGAAATCACCTAATAATTCTAATAATAATGAAACGACGTCATCATTTGATTTTATAGATTTTATCTTTTTTGAATCGTTCTTATAAATATTCTTTACAATTTCAGAATCTATTTGTTCATATAAATTCTTTTGTCGACATTGTTCAAGAATTTTATTTATATCAAATAAATCATCCATACTAAAATCCTCATTAAAAAAGGTAGTCTTTTGACTACCTTAATTTATTTCTTTTTAGTTATTTTCTTCTTTGGTATTTTTGTTGGTGTTTTAGTTGGAGTAGGCTTTAAATCTTTTCTCTTTTCAAATTCATAATTAGTAATTCTTTCAAATCGAGTCATATTTCCCCAACTATCAGAGAAGAATAAATTATTACCATCTAAAGAATACGCCATTGCTTGCATTTTATTATTTCCTAAATCAAATGAAATTGATCCAGCTTCAAATAATTCATATTTAAATTCTTGCTTTTCACCCATATATAAAAAGCCAGTATTATCTTCTCTAAATGCATAAAAAGTATTTCCGCATTGCCAAATACCAATAATTGTAGGTTTAGCTGTTGTAGTTGTTGTAGCTTCTGTAGTAATTGTAGTTGTAGTAGTAGATATAATTGTTGATTCACTTGCAATCTTTTTACCACAACCTGTTAATACAAAAGCAGTTATTAAAATAATCGGTATAAGTTTTTTCATTTTATTAAATTACTCTCCTTATATTATTACTTCATTGAATTATTATTTTGTTCTATAAGATATTGTTCATACTTTTTACGAATATCTTCTGGAGTATTTTCCATTAAAATTGTTTCTCCAGTTTTTTCATCAATATCTAAATAATCAATCCAAGGAGCTTGTTCAAAAGTTTTCATTTATAAATCAACCTCTAATCTAAGCTTTGGATCTTCACATTCCCATTCAATAGGAGTTGCAGTAATAATTTTACTATCAATATAATTATTATTATCATCATACAAATATGCTTTACCAATTGCTGCAGATGGTTCTTCAGGCAAAGATGCAAATGTTTCTCTTATAAAACGAACATTATCTTTTGAAATTTTTGATGATCTAATATCAATTTCTTTTCCATTAAATACATCATCAATTCTAAATCTAATATAATTTCCACCATCAATTGGATGCGCAATAAATTCAAAAGGCTTATTTGTTTTTTCAGTAATCCAAAGCATTGTTTTAATTTCCTTTACGTTTAATATATTTTATATATTTTAATCCATTAAACGCAAACTGTAAATTACTTTTTTCTAATATTATTAAGTTGTTCTCTAAGTTTTGCTTTCTCTTCTTCAGTATAGACTCTAGTTACTGGAGCACCGAATCTAATTAATTTTTTTGGAAACTGATAAGTTTTTGATTCATCGTCTTGTTTAATTACTTTATAAGTATTTGGGTACTTTTCAACCATTTTATCTAATTTTCTAATCATTACAGGATCTGCTGTATAAACTTCAGCCATTTTTTCTGCATTATTAGAATTGACAATGGTTTCTTGTTCAATTCTACTTAACATAATTAGATCTTCCTTTCTGCATCAAATTTTTCTAATACAAGAAGCATATCTGGTTCAAGCCTCTTTATAACTTCTTGCTTCATATCTTCTGGAATACCATAAAATGCTTCTGCCATTCCGCCTGCAATACAAGTTAATGTATCACAATCTCCGCCTAAAGAAACAGCTGTTCTAATAACATCTTCAAAACTATTTCCTTCTAAAAATGCTGTAATTGCTTCAGGTACAGTTTCTTGACAACTCTCAACATGATGATACGTAGGTCTTATTTCATCACAAGTTCTAGAAAGATCATAACCAAAATTATTAATTATATATTCTTTTATATAATTTTTATCATGATGAGCTCTTGCTAAAAATATTGCTGATGCTGTTGCCTCTGCTCCTTTTATTCCTTCTATATGATTATGTGTTACTTCTGCAGTTAATTTCGCTACTTCTCTTACTTTTGAAATATTATCAAATAACCAAGCAACAGAAGATACTCGCATTGCAGAACCATTTCCCCAAGAATTATATGGTTGAGGATCAGGTTGTTTTAACCACCAACCAAATCTTGCTCCATATCCTTCATTTGGATATTTTAATCCCCAATAAAGCATTGATTTTATAACTGCACCTTTTATTGCTTCATCCGACTGATCTTTTGATTGTAATAATGCATCAGCTACTGCAATTGTCATTACTGTATCATCAGTAAATCTATTTTGATCAGACCACATTGTAAAATCTTTTGATTTATTTCCACGATCAAATTCATATGGACAACCTACCATATCGCCTAAAATCGCTCCGTACATATTTATCACCTCACAATAATTCCTAAAAACTTATCTCTTTTCCATTTTAATATATGTTGTAGAAATATTATTTTCATTAGTTAAAATAAGATTATCTCCTTCAAAACAAATAATATAATTATCTGTATAAGGACCTCTACGAGTTACACTTAATTTATTATCTTCTAATGTCCATGTAATTTCTGTAAAATATGCACTTTCAGATCCAGTTTTACCACCTGATGTATATTCGCCAGTTCCGTCTTCATTAAATATAAAAGATGCACTAGAACCATCCTTAGCCTTATATATCCAAGTACAATCATATAACTTATTCTTATTTATAATTTGAGTAATAGTTGTTTCTTGTATAGGATTAGGTTTATTTATATTATTTGAACACGCAGTAACAAATAACATTGTAGATATTAATAATATAGCAATAATTTTTTTATTCATAATCATTTCCTCAAACAATAATAATACCAATATAAGCATCTTTCTCGGTAACAATATAAGTACCTTCAGTAAGATCCTCTATCTTGGTCATTTTAGTTGTTGTCTTATATTTAGGTAATTTAGTAGGTACAGCAATCTTCTTTGCTCCACCAGCTAATTGATGAACCAAAATATCCTTATCTACTAAATAAATTCCAGCTTTAGTTTCAATAGGCACAACTGGAAATTTGTCTAGAGCCGCAATTACATCTTTGATAGGTGCAGTTGCCTTAAATGTCTTAACTCTTTTCATTTCATCTTTTACAAGATGTGCTCTTTTTAATACTTCTTCTGTTTCTGCTTCTAAAAACTTAATTTGCTCATTTGAAGCAGTTAAAAATGTAGTATCATTATGACTCATATAATTTCTCATAATTCTACATACTTTAAGCTTTTCTTTTTCCACACTACCTTCTTTTAATGAATTCTCATACTCAAGAACAGTAGAGCCTTGATCTTTTAATTCTGTATCTAAAGCTCTAAAGGCATCTAAAAATTTTTCATTTGCCATAATTTTCCTCCATTGTTATTTTTTTTATATTATTAAATAGTCTTTATTAAAAAACCAGGAGATTTTTACATCTCCTGGCTGATTACATTTATAATGTTGCTACATTATCAATATTAAATAATACATAACAATCTGACGTATCAGATTGAATAAAAGGATTTCTATAAGTTGCTTTACCTAATGGAATGGTTTTTGATGATTCTACATCTTCACCAAACATAAGTACTGACATATCAGATCTGAATGCACCAGTTATAATAAGATCTTGCATATTATCTTTAAGTGAAGTAGAAACAATAGAACCTGATGGTCTTTGCGTTACTAATACTAAGATAATTCTAGCAGCTCTGCCTAATCTAGCAATGCTACCTAATGTATTTTTAATAATATCAACAGATTTATAATCATCAGAAAGCATATATTCTGATAAACAATCAATAATAAGTATTTTATCTGCTGGTCTATTTTTTAATTTTGCTGCATTATTAACACTTTCTTTTTGCATTTGCTTAAATCTATCCATCATTTCTGTATGATAAGCTTCAAGTCTTTCTGCAACAATTTTAGCATTACAAGTAGTTACTGTATCAAAAGGCGCTTCAATATCTGGTATTGGTGAAATATATTCAACTTCAGCACCATTCTTTTTAAACTGTAATCCAATATTTTTGACTAAAGTAGTTTTACCAGAACTTGCTTGTCCACAAATAAGAATGTGTCCCATAGTACTAGTATTATCATCTAATTTAACACAAAGAGGTTTTATTTCTTTTTCAATAGACTTAGGTTTTTCTTCATCTAATGCGAAAATAGTTTCATCATTTAAATAAGATAATCTAGTATTAAATTTGAAATAATATATGTCTTTTATATACTCTTTATAAGGTTTAAGCATATCATACAAATCTTCAGTTAAACCGTCAATATCAATAAGCAATCCAGTATCATTTTCTACTTCAAAACCTTCAGTAGCTAATATTACAAATTGATTGAAAGTACATTGTTGTGTAATTTCTGCATTAAATTTTGATGTATCAGGTCTTTTATCTGAATTTGTTATTACAATAAGTTTCTTTAAGTCGTTTGTCATTTTTATATCCTCCGAGTTATTTTCATCATTTAATAATTGAATCACAAACGGACGATATTGTACTATTTTGGCCTTGCCTTCTTTCAATAATTTGCGGATAAGTCCATTTTTATTAGTACTTTCTAATAGACGTCCGTTTTTGTCTAAAATGTCAATCATATTCTTTTTCTCCTTTTCTAGTAGGGTAAACTGTTGGTATGATTTACAAGCACATACCTGCTGTGTAGTATTTTGAGCAGAATACTAAAAACTGTGGATTGTATTTTTATATATCGAAATAAAGACGAATTATCAACTTTAATGATTACTTTTTCTCTTTTTTATTAGTAACATCCATAACTTGCATTTTAAATTTTGCAAATTCTGATTTTATATTTTTGAGCTCTTCATTAGTTTTATTGTGAACTACCCATCACCTAAAGGTAATGGGCTTCTAAGAGCCTAACGGCTC
>AUXO011570306.1_pt1 | contig 22726 bp, 21 predicted proteins | sample 768731 | NCBI WGS metagenome assembly AUXO01 (sample SAMN02715735, study PRJNA202380) | gut metagenome | biome: sheep rumen | host: Ovis aries | place: New Zealand: Palmerston North | reverse complement strand
AACTTATAAACACCAGCATCACCTGAATTTACTTTTGCAACATAGCAAGATGTTCCATTACCAACAACCTGCATAATGCTATAAAGGTCAATATATTTTTCTGGATCAATGCGAGGATCACCAAAGTTTGCAATTAAGCTATCAGTATCACGAATTAAAACAGGATCATATAAACCTTCATCGTTTTTCTTTAATTTTGCAATTGGTGTAATTGCAGCAAATAATCCTGTAAAGGAAACAACATTTGGAACTACAGATAGATCTTTGACTCTTGAACGTAAATGTGCAGATTCACGTGTCTCATTTTTAATCATATTTCAACTCTCCCTTAAATTCAATTATGGGCATAGAATATCCACAAGTGTATATTTTAAATCTCTAAATATATAAAAGTTCTCAATAAGAGCTGCTAATTAGTTAGTCAAATGTTTAATCATAATAGATTATGAATTTTTAAGTATGTCTAGTAAATCAAAATATGACAACTTACACTTTTTATAATCAGAATAATACTTAGAAAAATCAACTTCAATCTTGTGATATTTTAAATCAGTTGAAAATATAGATTTTTCTTCATTAGATAAATTAGTCCAAATTGCAGAAAAAACATGTGATACAGTGAAAGGTACTATATTCATTGTTAACAAATGATGTGGTCTATACAGTTTATTCTCTGCAAAACAAAATAAATGTTCATTATGTTCTTCACAAAAGACCTTAGCAGCTCGTGTATTTATATTTTCATGAAACGGACAAAAACACGTAGATGTATAATCTGGAAAATTTATATCAGCATATTTAAGCAAATATTCAAATGTACAATAGTAATCAATAACATTTAACTCAAGCTTTGTGTTGATATTTTCATCTATATTAGTTGGCTGTAAATCCATAAAATTACACTTAATTATATAGATATAGTTTAAATATAAATTGGATAAAATAAAATGCTATAACTAGTTATAGCATTTTATATATACACTAAAACGAAATAAATGCTTTAGCACCTTTTACAGCAGCAGCATAATTTTTTATATTAGAAGCACCTTTTGCTTCAGGCATCTCTTCAAGTGTTTTATTTTTAATACATTCCTTCACGAATTTACGTATAGCCAAAAATTGTTTATACATTGAAGAATCACCAACACATTTAAATTTCTTATGTAACCAGTCACTTAATGATTTTGATGGATCGTTACCTTCTTGATTATCATCACCATTAAAAAAGTCTTTTACCTTTCCAATCATTTCAAAACCTTCAAGTGATCCGCTTGTAATATCACCAATAATTTTGTATACTGAATGATATATAATCTTCTCATCTGGTTTTGGTGGTTGCTTTTTACCATTAATTGGCGCAATTGCAATTTCTAATTCAGCTGAATCTTCTGGATTATCAGAACCAACATCAAATGCCCATCGACATCTACCAACAAATGGTGCATAAGCTTCATTATTTTTATTTATCATTGTTGAAACTGATAATACTTTAAGTGCTTCTATTGGTTTATCACTTGTATTATTTATATTTGCTAATTTATTCGCAAGATCACGTGCTGTTCTAAACTTTTTAGATATTATAGCATTCTTTACTTTTGTGACATCTGAGACATTATCTAAGCGAACACGCCACTTTGTACAACCTTCATTTGGAAGATCAACTACAACAATAAATTCCGTGTCTGATACATTATCATCACTATGTTCTGATTCATCTTCATTAGATTCAGCGTTACTGTCTTTTTGTTCAGCTGAGTCTGATTTATTATCAGATGATGCAGTATCATTGTTTGTTTGTGGTGTATCATCACTGGCTTGTGGTGTATCAGCATCATCTTCATAAAATCTAGTTCTATTTAAACGTGAAAATGCCTCAAATAATGAATAGTTATAACTTTCACTAGAAGCTTTTTCACTATCTGCATTATCAGGTTTATCTGCATTGTTAGAACTATCAGCAGGTTTATCTGTATTTATATTTTGTTCAGTGTTATTTTCTTTGTCCTTTGCATCTTTATCAGGTGTGGTATTATTTGTATCTTTAATAAATACTTTACCACTATTCATTACTGCTTTTGATGGACCATTTAAAAACATTGCCATTAAAAAGTCATCTTCATTTTTAAGTGAGAAAACTTCTTTATATGAAGCTGGTATTGCTGCCATTATATTACCTCGTATGTTTATGTAATATTGAACTAATATAGTATTGATATATAAATTTGTCCTAGCAGTATATTACTAGGACATTATATTAATGAATATATTTTATTTTTTCCAAAGAAAATTCTTTTTTAATTGCTTAACATCTGAATAATCAATGTCAATATAGTTACATTCACAATTATCAAGTGCACCAGTTGATTCTTCACCAAGTAACAGCTTAATTAAACCAATACGTTTTTTAAGCAATGAAGTTCTATATGTATCAATTGTATCTTTTGCAGATATAAAATAAATATTCTGTACATTATAAGTAGAATCCATTCTACAAACACGTCCCGAGAGCTGTACCACGCGCCCGATTGAAAACGGTGCATTTATAACTACAATATTATTTGCTCGCTGAAGATTTCTTGATTGTGATGCAGCTTGTGAACATAAAACAATCTCTTTAAGACCAAGATTAGCTTCAATCTTAGCACGCTGGTCTTCTTTTTCAGCACCAGTAAGTTTATATATTGATTTAAAACCAATTGAATCTTTATGTTGTAGTAATATCTTTTCAGCTAATTCAAGTGACTCAGTATATTCAAAATATATTAATACTGATTCATTACGAGACATTATATCATGTACTGTTTGCATCATCAATTTCATCTTATTAGAAATAATATCTGGTGATGGTTCAGTACTACCAAAATCAACTACACGTTGTAAATCATGTAATCTAGCACCAAAATCTTTTGCATCATCTGCAGGATTACTTAAATCATCATCTTTTTTCTTTGATTTCTTTTTTACTTTTTCAGGGTGGTATAGAATATCAAAAAATCCTTTTGCTGCCATTGCATATAATTTTTCGCATTCTTTATCAATGTCACAATCAAGGAAATTAAAGTTTACATTATAATGTATGCAACCTTTAATAATAAGTTTATCAAGAATACCATTTAGCTCTTCCATGTTTTGGAAACCTGTAATTTCTATAATTTTTCTCTGAATTACGGCACCAAAACGATTTTTCATTCTTATAACACGTTCCTGTGTAATACAATAACGAGCTCTGAACTTAAACCATGACTGAAATACTCTTGGGTACACGAAATGCAATACATTGAATAACCCCTCAATGTCATTCAATAATGGAGTTGCTGTCATTGCAATAATTTTCTTACAATAACACCTAACTTCCCATGCAGCACTAGCAAATACAGACTTTGGATTTTGCAATGAATGTGCTTCATCAATAACAAGATGGCATGTATTTGTACTAGCAATAGCAACTAAATCTTCAACATATTTATTTGCAACTGAATTCTCTACAATAATATATCTTCTGCTTGATAAATCTTCATATTTAAATGTTTTTCCAGCAGTAACAAATATATATTCACTCTCTGGAATTTCCATCTTTGTAGATAGTTCTTTTTTAAATGCGGCTCTTGCTGATTTTGGAATAAATAAGATACACTTATCATTATTATCTTTTAAGAGATCATATTTAACATGCCATAGGCATGTGATAGTTTTTCCGCAGCCAGGAGATAGTGCAAGAATACATGCAGACATGCCTTGCATTTTCTTTATTGATTCTTTTTGTAGTTCAGATAACTCAAAGTTCATAAGTAAACCTATATAAATAAAACCAAGTAACAAGTATTAGTATACATTGCAACTTGGTTTTATTAAAGTTAGTATATTCTAAAAATTAGAATTCTTTTCCGTTTTTCCTATCTTCAAAAATTGATTCGAGTCTATCGAATGCTTCTTTTGAAAATGAATTTTCGCATATTTGAAGTGCCATGTTTACATCTCTATAGTTAGTAATATTACTATATGCGAGTGTTTTACATAGATCATTTACAATCTGTCTAATGTTATCAACTGCTCTATATACAGCATTAGCAACTTCATCGGATGCTTCATTTTTAACAGACTTACGAGAGACTAATTTCTCAAGTCTAGCAATTCTTGCCTCTAATTTCTTATCCATAATTTATCTCACAATGTGTTTAATCTTTCGATTTTTGATTTAAGAAAATCACTTATTGTAACAAGTTCTCTGTCATATTTGATATTAAAGTTATCTTCAATAACATTTAATTTCATAATATTAAAGTTAGTACTAAATTTATCATAAGCATCAATAAGTTTATTGAGCCACTTCTTATCAGAATCTTTTAATAATGATTCAACATTACATAATTGATATATTGATGGACATTCACCATTATAATCTAATAACTCTACAATATATGCTGCCAATTTCTTTGGAAATCTAGCTACCGGTGGATATAGCGTATCACTTATATCACCTGTAATTGCTCTAAAAATTGGTAGTTTATTAGGTTCTATTTCAAAAAATTTATCAGAATATTCAAACTTATATGATTCTTCTGTGATAATTAAATTTTTACCATTATCAATTACAACATCACTTGATAATGCCTGAAATATATCTTTGTCACCTGATATAATCTTTTTTCTACCATCTAATGTTTTTGATAAAGTATAGATAATTTCATCAGACTCATAATTATTATTGTAACAAACTTTTATTTTGTCATTATGAAGTAAGCTTACAAATGTTGGAAGTGCTTCATAAACGCTTCTGTGCATTTCTTTATTGCGATCTTTTTTATAGCTTTCACCTAAAATTCTGCGACCCTTCGTATTATATCCATCAAGACACAAAAACAAGTCCGAATCTTTTCTAGTTAATAAAGACTCAATTTTCTTACATAAGAAATGTATTTCAGGATATTCTGGCCATACTTTTGAACAGCTGAAAAAGCCCCTATATAAAATCCAGCTTGTATCACACAAATAGTGTATCATGTATAATCCTATATTTCAATTACAGATGGTTCATATGCAACTCGATAATCTTCATCTAAAATAGATACATTCTTAATATTAGCAATCTTTCCATTATTAAGAATAACTTGTATAAGATTATGATCACCAGTATGAATATGCCCACAAATATTTAGCTTTATATTTGACCTAAGAATTTCATTACGAAGATCTACAGATCCAAGCTCTTTATTAAACTTTTTAACAAATCCAATATTACCAAATCGTGGTGGTTGATGTGTAACTAAAATATCAGTGTCATCATCAAATTCGTATAGCTGATTATATTGCTTTGAAAAAGCCCATCCATTTGGTGATTCACTATTTGGATTCCCATAAAACTTTAATCCATCAATAATTATTGAGTCATGACAAAGATAATGAACCTTGTCTAATAATTTATGGCGATCAAGAATTTTGTAAAGGTCTTCTTTAAAAAACTTATAAGTACAAGCAAAATCGTGATTACCTGGAATAACAACAATATGATTTGTCTTGATTGTCTTCATCCATGGTGCAAATTTCTTATCCCACCAAGTTAAAACTGACATACAATCTTGCTGACAATATAGAGGTGACCAATCTCCGGCAATTACAACTACATCACATGGTTCTTTTATAGATTCTAAATTTCCATGCTGATCTGAAAGTGCAATTATTTTCATATAAGCCTCAAAAAATAAAAGGGTATAGAATTCTATACCCTTTATATACAGCTTATAATTTATTTTTGTAAGCTATTTTACACGGCTTTCAAAATAACGGTCTACTGATAAGCTAAGTGTAATTGTCTGTGCTTCACTTGAATCAAATGAGAACTCACTTGCCTGCCCAAAGCCTTTAGGCCATACACCTTGAAGATCCCATTTACGAATAATAGAAGCATCTGGTGAATACATATAAAGTGTACCGCTTGTTTTATATGCACTAACAAGACCCATTAATTTTGTATTACGATCAAATACTTTATTAAACCAAGCCTGCATTAAATTAACTTGATCCTGCCCAATAGTATCATATACAGTAATATCTAAGTCTTCAAACTGTGGCGCAGCTGCAACTTTTACTGTATCGTTACCATGTTTTAACTGAATTGGCTCAGCACTTACTTTTGGTGCACCAATTGATTTAACAGATAATCTAATATGCTCGGAAGCTGTAGCACCGTCAACATCTAATTGTAATTTGGCTAAATCAAGTACAACCTCAAAATGATTTGAACGCTGAACTTCAAAATTTCCGGAAGCACTCGCAAAATGGGCAGCATCGCCGTATTGCTGACCTGCTAATGTACCAACATCTGTTGCCATATTATCCTCCAAATATAATTATATATTTATATAGTAAAGTCTAATGTAATACTTTTTGCAAATCCATAAAATAAAAGATCAATTGTGATATAAACTGTTTTTGTTGGTATATCTGTAGTATAATTTATATTATAATTATGTAAATTTCCACGTGTTATAAATTGATCAAGTATCTCATGTTTAATATAGTTTATTATTGATTCTATAACAAATACTGTGTTTAAAACAAACTTTTGTGTCTCTAAATATTCACGTATTAAACGACGTAAATAAACAAATGTTCGTGATATATGACTATATTGTAAATTAGGTGACCTAGATAATGATTTATTTCCATAAACTGATGGAGCACCTGAATCAAATAATACTACTGAATTACACCTAACATCAACTAACTGTTCAGCAAGCTCTTCATTAATTGAATCCTTAATAGTAGTATTTGCAATATTCAACTTATCGAGACTGTTTGCAATGTACTGTATACTATTAATAAGTAAATTATAAAATGTAAGTATAGCTGTTGAGTAATAAATTTTTATTGGTCTATGATACCTAAGAGCACTTATAATAGTATCACTTACATAACCAAAATATAAATCACAATTGAAATTATCACCAATGTTCACATATTCAGAAAGTGAATATTGTTTTTCATTAGCAATTACAATTTTTTCTTTATTTAATAGATAGTTATAAACAGTATTTGCCGTTTTATCTATCGCATTAATAAATAGATATGTATCGCAGTCATTGTTAAACATACTTAATAATGACTCTTGTATATGTGCATAACCACTATAATTTAAATCCTCTAGCCTAGAATAGGCTGTATATTCAACTTGTGATTCAATAGACTTTAGTGTTGTATTGCTATAAAGTCTGCCTAAACATAATATATGTGGCTTTGGAAAAACTTTACTAATATTTATTATTGCCTGCTCATAATATGTAATTGCTGTAGAATTTAATTCATAAGTTTCATCATCACATTGTACAAGCTGTAAACAATAGTCATAATCATCGCTATTAATTTTATACCAATAATGATCTTGCTCAATTTTCTTGTCAAGAATACCTTCATTGTATGGGTTATTGTCTTGATTTGTAATATTATTACTTTTTATATATTTTTCATATGATAGAACATATGAATCGTGTTCAATATGAACTTTTTTATTTAATACAAAAGCTTTAATTAAAGCTTTATTATCACAATAACCATGTATAACTTTTAATTCAAAACCATCACTAGCTAGCTGTTTAATGAAATCAGTATCAGTATAAATAATATTTTCGTCAATTATTTCACCATCCTCATCAAATAGTGAATTCTCTAATTCAGTAAGTTTTACTTCATAATGAACACTATTATACCAATCTGCATCATTTAATTTAAATGAGTTAAAATATGATTTTTTAGTATATTTGTCTAAAATATAGCGATGTACATAAATGTCTAATTTGTTGATGCCATCAAAAGTATATTCTATAATTGGTTGACAGAATTTAATATCAGATTTTAATTTATAGCCAACTGTGTCATATCGTCTATCAAAGCTTTGCTCATTAACAAACATAAATTCAGTATAGCCATTATATGATATGTCAAATTCATCATCGTTATCTTTCATATCATATATTGATGAAATCCAAACCGGAATATCTCTAGCTACTAAATCATATGCAAGTATTAAATCAGCATAGTTTTTTGGATCAATATATGGATCTCCAAAGTATTTAACTAGTTCATCTCTAGTTGAAACTCTACGACACCAATTTACATATTCGTCATCTTCTTTTGATGTACTATTAAGTGTCTTAGGTGTTCTACAAATTATACCACCAGTATAAGCATCAGTATTAAATAATTTATTATTTGTTAAAGTTATATCAGTCATAATATTATTCTCTACTTCTACTGGTTATTATTATCTTTATTATCATCTTTGTTATTAGTATCATTAACCTTAAGATTAGATTTAATAGCTTGTTTATCAACTACATAAACTAAACCCATGCCTTCTTGACCTTCAAATAGATGACTATAATCATTATCGTCAGATCCATCAAAATACTGTTTCACGAAACTATTATTAAATTTCTCAATAGCTTTTTCTTTATACTTTCTATAAATATATGCATTTACTTTTACAGTAATAATGCCACGATACATCGCGTTGCCTGAATCAAAGTTTTCAAGATCTGAGGCATCTTCTACTTCTTCAACAATTAAATGACATGCTTGTTCTTTTACTAGTTTATCTTGAGTACCATCTGATTTTATATTGAAAAATCCGATATATGGTACTCTAAATAAATTTTCCTGTAGTTCAATCATTAATGTATCAAAGTTATCTCTCTCAAAAGAAATAACATCTATATAGTATGTTAACTCAAATGTAGAATTTACAACTGATACAACATCATAATGACCACCCGATGTTATTTTTGTTGCTAACTCAGGATCAAAATGTTTTAATTGTTGGAAATATGGTGTTTGTCCAGTTACATATGTTTGTCCAGCATTTGCTCTTGACCAAGAATTATACTCTTTGGAAAATAGAGGACAATTTGTTCTGCGTACAGTAATAATTGGAAAATCCACCTCACAGCCATTTAATAGCTTTTGATCGCGAATTTCTTTAATAGGTATAAGGTGCTTGTTTATCCAATGAGTATTTTCATAAAATGTTTTTATGCGATCTACTAGTGCAAGATCATAATCTCTAACATCAAGCATGATCATCCTCCGTAGTAGTATACTTATTATAAACTAATTTTTGAAAGTTATTCCAAGATAAAACACCACCATTAGCCTTATAAGATTTATATTGATCAGATAACTCTTGCATTCGCAGCTTTCTTTTTTCTTTATTCTCTTCAGTATGATGTTTTCCTTTATGAGACTCACTTAGTCTTTTTCTAGTAGCTGGATCACTTAAAGCTAATTTTGTTGACTGACTTATTTTATCTTTTGTTTCATCTGAGAGTGTCTTACCATAAAGTGGGCTATTTTTACCGATATATTTCTTAGACCATTCTATTCGACGCTCATCTGTCCATAGTGCTTTTTGAGACTCACTCATCTTTTTACGAGTTTCATCAGAAGGATGCTTACCATACATAGGATTCTTTTTACCCAAATTCCTTTCTCGTAATTTTTTACGAGTTTCTTCTGAAACTGGGTTATTTAAATGTCTATTCTTTTGAGATTCACTTTTTCTGTATTTTGTAATTTCTGACTCACTATGGATTTTACTATGCTCTTCTGGAGTTACAAATATAATATACTTACCATACTCAAAAGTACCATCTTCATTAAATCCCCACATTTCATAATGTGAATTATTATACTCAATCTGTTCTGGTGTATTAAAAAGATGATGCTTATGAGTTGCATTTGGGTCTGGATTATATTTTAGTGTCTTTCTAATTTCTTCACACTTATTACGCCAAAACCATTTAACTTCATTATTACCACACTCTAACCATTCTTTTCTATTCATAGTTACCTCCATTAAACTGTATAACATAGATATAGTTACCGAATGGTTAAACTGTTTAACCAAACGTTACTAAGTATAAATAGTTGGATGCATAATCCAATGAGTATTTCCATAAAATGTTTTTATGCGATCTACTAATGCAAGATCATAATCACGACAGTCTAACATAACAATCCCTCAATTAAATTGTTTATTCTAACTCTTCACGAGTTGTATTCATATAATTAGTTTTCATCTGTGATTCTTTTCGTGGTCTGTTGTCTTCTTCTTTATATGTAATTAGCTTTAAAGCATAACTCATATGAAGTAAATATTGTGAATTAACTTCACGTATTTGATACACATCACCATTAGCTAGCTTTATTACACTAAATTCATGAAGATTATATTTTTTACCACAATATGTTAGTGGTGCTAGTGCAATAATAGCTTCACGATCTGCATCGATTGTAGACCATCTTAAATTTGCTAATAGTCGTGTATCTACATATTCTTGTAAAAGAATCTTATATGGTACGCCTTTATCGAGAATACGATCATCATTGTACATATTTGTACTATGAACATCATACAATGTACAGCTTATACCAAAAAGTTTAAAGGCCTCTGAAATAAAAGAATCATATAAACACTTTTCTTTATCACTATATAATAAGCTTGTCATATATTATCTCACATATGTCGATTTCTTTTCTCGTGATAATTTACTTTGCTGTATCTGATTATCTTTTCTCTTATATATAAGGTAAATTTTTCGTATAAGATTATTTGCGAATTTCAATTCATCATACCAAAATCGCTGGCTTAAATCATACACCGCATGATTAATTAATGCTCTATTACTAAAGTAAATTAATCTTCCATTTAATGATAGTGAATCAACAATGTCTTCTGGTGTAAAATAATTTCTACTATCATCTAAGAAATATTTTCTATCTTCATCTTTTATTTTTGCACAATGCTTCTTCAATTGTGTTTTAATATAATTTAAAAAGTATTCGTTAAATTTGAAATCGTCATACGGAGATAGAATTGACTTCATAAATTTTAATTTCTCACTTATAAATAGTTATAATACAAATAAAGGATGCCCTATAATCATTTGATATAGAGACATCCTTTTAACTTTAAGGAAATTATTTCAATATAATGTATTAATAGCGGAGACGTCTACAGGCTTTACGACGACGAGACTCTGTAAAGCGACGTTCTAATGCAGCGAGACGATCTTCAAGCGAACGCTCATAAGACTCTTCTTCTGTAGATTCTTCCTCTTCAGGTTCAGACTCTTCTTCAGCAGGCTCTTCCTCTTCAGGAACTGCATCTTCTTCAGAAGCTTCATCTTCAGCTGGTGCTTCTTCATCAGATTCTGCGTCAGCATCTTCATCATCTACAATAGCAAGTGCTTTTTCAAATCTTGAAATAATATCTTCAAGACGAGCGAGAAGTAAATCAGACTGAGAGACATCATTTTCAGAATCTACTTCATCAGCTTCATTTGTAATAAGAGATTCATTTTTAACTTCAGATTCATCAGCTTTAACTTCTGCGGCTTGTGAATCCTCACGAAGCTTACGCATAATTGATTTAATTTCTGTTGTTCTTAACATAATTCCCATCCTATATAAATATATAATTATAAGCTATCTAGTAGCATAAAATAAACCAAGTTGTGTACCGAGCTTTTCTTCAAGAGCAGCTTTTTCGGTAATACCTTCTTGTTTTAATTCAGATCCATTTGTTTCAATTGGTGAACCTGTAATTTTAACTTTTGAACGTATTTCACCCTCTATACATTTTACTAATGCAACAGTATAATCAATAACCCAATTAACAAAGTCTTCTGTCATTGTAGCAACTGATTTATCAGTAATAGCTTCTATAGTCCAAGGTGAATTACCACCATCAATATATACTGTATCACCAATTAATCTAAATCCGACTGAATTCAAATCGGCTTGAACTGAATCAGTATAATAATTCCATAAAGCACAGTTAACAAGTGAGTTACTACCATTTATAACATAAAACCCTTGATTAATTGCTTTATCAATATTGATATTTTCATCATCTACAGATGCAGATGTGACTCGTACAACAGCAAAAATGCGATTATGCTCAAACTTTACAGTTCGTGAATATGTTGTTATAAGTTCCATATTATTAAGATATGGAACAACGTGATTAATCGCATTTGTAATTTGTTTATCAATCATCTCATCTGTAATTGCTAAATCAATTACAGGATAACCTAATCTAGTTTTAACTGTATCTAATATAAAACATTTATTCAACATCTGAATTATGTTCCTGTAAGAATGCAATTATTTCATCTTTCTTTAGCTTACAAGATTTGCCTGTTACTTTTTTATACTCAGATTTAAGCTGGTTATATGACATTGTTGCATAATCAGTATCACATTGCTCTTGTACATTTTCAGTAGCTGGTTCTTGTGTATCTTCAGCTGGTATTGGATCTTCATGAAGCTCTTCAGTAGCTGATTCACATGTATCTTTATTACATGTATCTTCATTACATGTGTTATCTTCATGGTTATCTTGTTCAGCTGGTTTAACATCTTCAACTTTAGGTTCAGGTTGCTTTATAGCCGGTTCAGCTGGTTTTTGTGTATCTTCATGTTTTTCAGCTGCTTTGCTCTGTAGTTCATCTTTTGTTTTAATACCAAGTGCTTTTGTTAATGATACATAATCATTATACTCTAGACTAAGAATATTTGAACCTGGTTGAAGCATATAATGCTTTCCATTTGTAGCATAAACTTTAGTAGGTACTTTTGAATTTAACTTTAATTTTAATTGAACTTTACTCATACTAAATTACTCCAAAATTAATAAAGTCTTTTTAGCTTACGATTAATAAATCGGCTTTCTAGTTTAGATAATCGCCGTTCTAAATCTGCAAGCTGTTCATCTTCATCATCAGGTTCAACTGGTGCTTCATAATGATCTGTCTGATCACCTTCTAAATTACCAGCAACAACGTCTTTTAATTGATCAATCTCACGATCTGCAATAATATCTTTTGCATCATCAATATCGGCACATAGTTCATGTTCAATTTCTTCATCAGACTGAAGTAATCCAACTTTTGCATATATGCCTTTTGCTAAATCTACAATAACACAATCATCTACTAATGAAATTACTGCCATTAAATTATCATTATCATCATAGCATTCAACGACAGAATCATCATAACATTCATTCTTAGTTGACTTCCAAGAGTAGTGTTTGTTTAACACGCTTTCAATCTTTCTAAGAATAAGTGCACGATCACGTCTAATAGATTCTACAGTTGGTCTTTCATTTGAATCTATACAATCATTTAATTCATCAAGTTTATCGTCAAACATTCTTCCACTCTCTGTAGCTTTATTATTTAAATAATCAACAAGTGCCTTTTCAGCATCTTCATTTGAATTAAATCCTGAAGATTTAATTAAAAATTTATCTGAAATTTTATTATTAACTTCATATTTAACAAGTTTATCTACTAAACGTTTTAAATCACCTGTAGATTTAACCTTATTATGAAATTTCTCTTGCTCTTCTTCTGATAAAATGTCTGTAATGTCAATATTATCATTAAATGTCATTAAATCAAGAGAGATTGAAGCATCATTAAATGTAGGTTCAACTACAATATATGTTTTACCTATACTACTAAAACGAGTTGGGCATAATACAGATATTGTATGTTTATCCCAAAATTTTACTGGGAAAAGTTCCTTATTTTTTAAGGCATTTTCCCATACAACTTTCCAATCTATATTAGCCATACAAATAAATTCCTATAAAATTATATAAATTACTAGTATACTATATGTATTAGATATTATCTGTTTATAACTTTATATAAACACTGAAATAATATTTTTTATATACAAAAATACCCAGCATAAGCTGGGTATTTTATTTTATTTATATAATTATTTTATAGATTAACGGCCGAGTTCACCATTGATAATCTTACCACGAACATACATTGCTGGGCAAAGCATCTTAACGCCGTAGTATGAAACTAGACCCTGACGACCAACAAAGTCATCTAACATAACAAGATCAGTCTTTGTAATTGGTAGGAAGTCTGCAACTACGAAACCGGCATCCATGTCGGAACCTTTGTAACCAACGAGATAAGCATCTTCTGGAATGTATGGTGAGTAAATAACTTTAATCTGGCCTTCAATTTCACCAACAACAAATGCGCCATTGTTAGGAAGTGTAGCACCTGTAGCTTTAAAGTGATCAGAACCGGCAGACTTAATAATATTAAGACCCATACGACCAACAACAACCCAGTTACCAAAGCCACGCTTTGTCTCATAATTAATCTTAGAAGCACAAGCAAAGATTTCAGAGATAAAGCTCATATCATGTTCGTGCTGTGAAATGTATGATGTAACCTGACGATCCCAAGTAGATGTATTCTTAGCCTGACGCATTAAGAGGCTAATAACTTCATTATCACGTTCCTGACGAATTTCTGCAGTACAAGCATTAACTAAAGCCTCTTCAACATTAATACCATGAGCTTTTGAAAGTGCATAAGAAGCATCAAATGCGAAGTTTGCACGAATCTTGTGAGGTACGGCTTTAATCATTTCAGTACGGAGACGAAGTTCAAGTGCCTCTGTATTAGATGGTGCAAATGAAAGATCCTGATAATATGTTGTTGAAACAGCATCTTCTTTAGCAAGTGAATAAACACCAGCAAAATCTTTTAAGTCAAGACAAAATTCACCAGAAGCAGGGTTAATTGAAAATTCTGGTACTGTAGTCTGTGCTTGTGTAGCTTCAACCGGTGTGAAGAATCCATCGCTATCTATTTCACCAACAACCCATGCACCACCTTTTGAAGGTTTTGCGCGTAATGTCCAGTTTTTAGTTTCATTGTGAATGTCAACTGGGCATTCTTCTTTTACTTTAACTGGAAGGTACATCATAAAGCCATAAACTTTGTCACCAACACCATTATTATTTTCACTAACATTAGCTGGTTCAGAATCAACACGTTCATTTGCTGCGAAAATACCAGCATCAGCACCGCGCATTGCGCCCCACTGATCAATAGCTACACCTTCGCGTTTAGCTTTACCACGGGTGTTACCATATGTATATTGTAAGAAGCGAATTACGCCAATAGGTGAATCAATTGACTGAACGGAAACAATATCATCAATAATCTGGCTTGCATAAATTGCACTAACCATATCGATGGAGTGCTCAGGGAACCAATCAATAGCGCCTGGCCACTGAGAAGCAGGAACACCATCAACTAAAGATTCGTTCTTGACTGCACGAATTGTACGAAGATCATTGAGAGCATTGCTTGTATTATTTAATACATTTGCAAGAGTTGATTTTGCATCTTCGCTCATTGTACCGCGAACAGATTCAACAACTGCAATCTTATTTTTGAAAGCTTCCATAACGACATTATTCATAAGAGTTCCTCCTAAAATGTGTACACATTCTTTCTAATAGAGAATTATTATTTTTATTAAAAATTGTATCTATATTTAAATTCTCATTAAACTTAGATTCATCATTGAATTTAATGATATTTAAATCATCAGTAATATATTTATTAGATATTGGAGTAGATTGTGTTGTAACTTTTTTACAAGATTCATTTACAATGTTGTGAGGCTTCTGATTTTTAACTTCATTTATTAGTGACTTTGCTTCTTTTATAAGATTTGATAGTTTACTCTCATATTTAATTCGATTAAATTTTTTCAAAGAAGATTCTAATGAATCTGAAAGTCGGTTAACAGACTCCATCATTTCATTAATATTTATCTTGTGTTCTCGTTTACAAATTTCATTATCAAGTGTTCTAATACGAGATTCAAATACTGGGTTTTTAAATGACTTTAATGCTGCAGCAGATTCTTTAAGTTCTGATGTTGTCATTTTTTCTAATGGTTTAGATATTGGATCTGCTTTTTCAAGTCTTGCACATTTAAATCCTGGCTCAGTAACTGCATCAAATGTAATTAATTCATATGAATTCTCAAGAATTACCTCATGACCATCTTTTTGAATTGAATCAGCTACTGCACGTGCAGAAATTCCAAGCTTTGTGCCATATTGTGCTAATGTATTAAGAATTCTGCCTGTTGGTGTATCGAGTACATCAAATTCACCATAAAGTAAATTACCATCACCTTCTGGAATCCATAATTTCTTACAAGCAATTCCAACTTGTGGGTAGCTAATGTCAATACGATTCTCAGGATGACCGCCTTCGCCAAGCATTGATCTATTTTTAATACATTCTTGTACTGTAGGGTTATGTAATATCCGATCTTCTACTAATTTTCGAGAATAAATACGATTATTTCGATTAACTGCACCAAATTCCATGCAAGGACCGACTAAAGTGCATAGAATGCCAGATGATTTATTCTCGTTTGTAGCTTTCATTTCGGATATAATTGATTCAGTAAAAACCTTCATTATACCCTCCGAAATAAGTAGTACTTATAAACATAAATTGTAAATATATTTATTAGATATAATCACATTATTTATCGATTATAAAATTATTTAAAGTATATAGCAAATATTTTATATTGATTTATTATTATAGATATGATAAAAAAATAGCGTAGAATTAAATTCTACGCTAAATTTATATATTATACTTTATTAAGCATGTACAGCTGGTAGAACATCATTGCAATGCTTAATGAACTCTAACATTGTTTTGTTAGGCATATTTGTATCTTCTACATTTTCATGTAGAACTGTTATAAAGTGAACCTGATATTTACCTGGTTTAAGTGCAACTTGTGCTGCATTTCCATTTGTGGTAGCTTTGCCGGCTGCAAGTACAAAATTAACAGCAACTTCGGCACCACCATCACCAGCTGGTGTAGCTAATGTAACAATAGCTTTATTGTTATCTACTGTAGCAATTGGATCTGCATCCTCAACAACAGCAGGTTCACCATCAACAGTTATATCATTAGCAGTAAGGCCAGCTTTAAATACATCAGAAAGATCTAATTTTGTTTTACCTTTTGGAACATTACGTGTAAGTGTGGCTTTTACTTCAAGTTCGCACTGTGTTAAATTAAGTGGAACATCTGTAGCGCTTTCACCTGCTGGAATCTCTAATGAACGATGGCCCTCTAATACAGTACCGGTACCAACATGACGAATTTTAAAAGTACATTTTGGTGCATCTTCGATAGTTTTAGCTTCAGGATCTGCTGCACCAAGTAGCATTCTAACTTCTACATCTGAAACTTCATCAACAAGTGCACCAAAACGACATTTACGATCAATTAACTCACCATGGCCAAGTCTTTCAAATTTTAGCATATTAAAATCTCCAATTTTAATTAAAGTTGGTAAATTAAGTAAATCAACTTAATAAATTGATATTATTAATCACGATTATCGTCATCATATATCCAATTACGACCTGAATCGCCGGTATATAATAACATTTTTCCGTCAACTATTCTATAATTATAATCACTTAATAAGTGATCTCTAGGAACCCAAATTGTTTTTATTATATTGCTGTCTGTATCGTCTGTATCAGAAATAGTAATAGTGGTTTTTCCTGGAATGCAACAAATCCAATTACTTATGCTTTCAGGTGTACCATCATCTGGAATTCCTCTATCATCAGCATAGCATGTAATAATATTTTGTTCTGATTCTGCATCAAATACATTCTCAGTAATATTAAATGCTTTAAGCTGATATTTTATAAGTCCAACATATGGATTACTATAAAATTCATCATAAGATACAATTTCACCTGTATCTTTTGTTAATTGTCTATTTTCTGGATCATCAATAACTTCAAAAAATGTATTATCTTCAGAATTATAACCAAGACAATTACTATAACTAGGTTTTATTTTTTGCCATTTATTGATATTTCGTGTACCATTCCAATATAGTTTATGTATTTTATCATACCAAACAATAGGACAGCCATCAGCTGTACCACTAGTTGTAAAATACTCACCATTTGTGTCTTTTACAATAAATGTGCAAATATATTCAGTAATACCAGCTTTATTATATAAAGAATTTGGGTATTCTAAATGATTATCAAAGTTTCCAATAAGTATAAAGCCTAAATTATTTGGACTTAGTGTTGTAAAATATGATTTATTATCATTAAATATAGATATTATCGATTCAGATCCTATAGAATTATAATAAGTGTTAAATTTTCCTAAGTCTTTTTCACCACGATATAGTCTTAACTTATCTTTATTCTTAAAGTAAAGTTTTGGATTTAAAGTATCATGCCATTCTTTAGCATTAATATCAAATGTTCCTATATCTGAAGTCCAATATTTTTTAAGATTATGCTTGCTGGTTGTATTATATCTAAATGTGACTTCAACACATTTATGAATGCTATCAGTGCTATCTTCACTTGTTGTAATTTCATCAAAGTAAGCTAGTTTTATACTAGATGGTGTATCTGTATAACCAGAGGCATATAGTGGATATGATGAAAGCATATTAGTAGATAAGTCATATTTATAATAATTTGTATTATCAGTATATAATATAATTGGCTTATCTATATCATAATAAGTTTGTTCTGAAAATCCATCTATATGTGGTAACAATGCAAAGTTTTCATTGTACAATTTATCAGATATAATATATTTAAATGATTTATTTTCAGGAAATCCTATTGATTCACTGTTTAAATCCAATGAACCATCAAATATACCATATAGATAGCTGTGATAATCGTCATTATTACATTCAGTTACTTCTGATAAGTTATTATTGCTGCAATATACTAAGCTCTTATAGAAATAAATAATTTCGCCTGAGCTTTTATTAATAGCACTTCCAAAATATAGATATTGTTGATTATTTGATTCATCAGTATTTGCATCAGTATTAGTTGAATCATTTATATTTGTTGTATCATCAGTATTTAAATCTTGTCCAGTGCTACTTGACTCATCAGATTCAGGTGTACTAGAATTTTCAGAATTATCATCTTCAACTTTATCAGCTGGAAGTTCAGAAAATTCCATTGGCTTTAAAGTTAATGCGTTTTTATGAATCTGTTCATATGTAAAAATATATCGTTTACGACCTTTAACAGTTACCTCTTCAGCAAATTTATGAACTCTTCGCCATTCATCTTCAAAAAACGGTGTCCATCCAAAATTACCAGTTGCAATAAAATAATTACATTTGGCTGTATTAGATGTATTTACTGGTGACAAATAGTTAGCAGTAGTTGGATTTATTAAATCAGATTCGTGATAACAGCTTATTTTAGTATAACTATAAGCTCTATAAACTTTTACCAAATCTGGACCAATATACATTGGAATATAATCATTCGGTGAGATTATTCCTGTTGGTTCTTCTCGTGCTAATAGTTCATCAGCCGGCTTATAAATATTTGGATCATCTGAATCATACTCAAGTAAGCTTATATAAGCACCTTTAGTATATGGACTTTTTGAATATGAATATATTATTGGCTCAAACTTAGCTTTACCATTATCCAAATATGCAATACAAAGAAATCGATCGTCTTGATGTAACTCTATACCATCATTTAAATCTGAATAATTCTTTAATTTATTTTCAATTATAAAGTTATAATTTGATAGATCACTATTGCTACCATCATTATAATACAAATTATCCTGTATATATGCAAATTTGAAACAATGCCATGCTGTATTTACTAAATTGAAATATATTCCATTATACCAATATTTTGGCTCCAATCTAAATACGGCTTTTGCTGGAAATTCTAAACAAATACATCCATATAATACACCAAGTGCATATGAATACATTGCAGCATAGTCTAATTTATAGAATATTGCTGCATTGTTACATCGTTCAGTGTAACGATTATAATAAATATTATTATAATCAGTAATTGATTTAAAAATAAATAAATCGTAATCAGTAGAGCTAATCCTTTGATATTTCTGATATATTCTATAAACATCATCAGATGTATCTGATGTTGTTGTACTATTTGCAGTATAATTTTCTACAAAATAATTTCTTAGTTTTCTATAAAAGACTAAATTATCGGTACTAAAACCTGCATCGTCAAATATATCACAAATTTTTTGTGCTTGTAAATCAAAATAAGATTTTGATAATCGACTAGATTCTGGTAGTCGATACATTGGATTATTTAAATTTATTGATTGTTTATTTACATCATTTTTGAATATAAGCGGAATTGTTCTATCATCTGTAGTACCTGTTAACTCATTTAACATAAGTTTTAAACCGTTAACAGATGATATTAAATAATTTCCAAAATCTTCAGTCTGATTTAATGCTGATAAAAATAAATATATATTATCGAATATATCAAAGTGCTCTAATTCAGATAAATTGTTCTTAAAGCTCTTGTAAACTTGTTTTGATATTAATATATTATCTGAAACTGCATTATCATATGTTGTTATAGATTCAAAACCGAGCAAAAATAACATTGTTGAATCTGCAAACTTCCATGTGTATAATGCTGGATCGTAATAAAAGAATATTCCATTTGAAGATTTATATTTCATAATATAAACTCATTAAAAAGTAATTTGGTTTATTTTATAAATTTATTGATATAATATATAGATAAAGCTAGTACTTAAGTACTAGCTTTTATTTTATATTATATAAACTCTGGACGAGTTGGCCAAATCACATTTTCTGGAAATTCTGTTTGTTTTGTAATATCACGGAGAGCTTGACGATATGCTTTAACTTCTAATTTATGTTCAGCTGAAATTGGATAATCTTCAAGAACATATTTATCAGTAGCTTCAAGCAACTTGTCACGTTGTGATCTTATTTGTTTTTCAGTGACTCTATTTTGAAGTTGCAAACGAAGCGCTTCAGTTTTATCTTCAGGAAATTCACCATTATCATACATTTGTTTCAATGTTTTCCAAGTATCATTCTCTTCTGGCTCATCTATAACAAATGTATATAAGCATTCACAGGTTGATCCGTCTGATAAAGTTTTGCTTAATATTAAATTAGCGGCTGTATGTTGTTCATTAAGATAACGAACTTTTAAAATATTAAATTTATTTTCTTCCATAATTAATTACCATTAGCTATTTAAGATGAAAAAACCTGTGACTGAACTTTTACTGCAAGTATTAAATAATAATGTGTATCTGAGTCACCATTAGCAGATGAAGATACTGGTGTTAAACATGCCCATACGCCACTAAGTGGAGAGCTTCCAAATGTATAATTTAAACTATTAACTGTTAAATTACTAGCTGTTACAGTACCGGCTTGACTTTCTTGTATGTCTGTTGTAAACAAACGATATATACTATCACAATCTAAAATAGCACCAGAAGTTGAATAAGTAGTAGTGTCTCTATTATAACCAATAATATCACCAAATGCATATGGTGGCCTTTGTGCAAATTCAATACTTTGATCTGTACTATTAGTGTTAGGCTCTCTCTTTAATAAAACTAAAGCAACCTGTCCAACACCATTTGAGCTATTAATTGCAGCTGATACCATTGATTGTGCATCATAATCAGGATCTGTGCTATTATAGTCAATTTTCTTCATCCAATCAACTGCTGATACACCACGTATTGCATTTGCAATAATACCGCCAAGTCCACATCCGAATAAATAGCCTTGTGTAGCATTTGCTATAGCTTGGTTGGTTGGATCTGCTACTTGTGCTGGTGCTTGAGCACTTGCAGAATAAAATCGTGAATAATAACCAATGCCAATTGGTACATTATTGTTTGCAAGCTGGCTTGTATTTGTAGTTGAAACATTATTTAAACGCCTTGCATCAATTGGTACTAAATAAGCTGGACGTGTATTTGCAATATTAGCGCCAGTTGTGTCAAGACCCATTGACATAGCGCCATATTGTTTACCAATAATATAATAACGGCCATATCGGCAAAGCATTAAAACAGTTTCACCTGCTTGCCATGAATCAAACGATGATTTACCTGGTACATTTAAATATGTCTCTGGATCTGTTTCAGGATCAAGTGATGTTGTATTTTGTAATGCTAATTCTGCATTAATAGCATCAATTTTTGAACCAAAATATATTTCTCTATAATATGGATTACCGTTTGGTCTAAGTTCACCACCAATACATAATTTTGGTTGATCTGCAGTATTTGTATTGTCAAATTTCACAAGAATTAAAGAATTTTCAGTAAATACATAGCCAGAATCATTTGTATTTTCATCAATATACAAAGTAGCGGATTTATTTACAATATTTGCAGCAGATGAACAAACTGCAATTGGTAATACAGTACCAGTTGTTTTAATATTTTTAACATATAAAGTGTCAAATTTATTTGATAATGCGCCTAAATCAGCGCCGGCAGTAACTGATGGTTTTACTATATATTTATTTGATGAATCACCATTAAGTGTTAATGAAGATGTTGAAAAATCTGCTGATGTTGTTGAACTGCTACCAATTGAAACAGTATTATTAAAAGTTTTTGCAGCTGTTATTGTTTGTGTTGTATCGGTTGTTACATGATTTGTTGGTATTGTTGGGATAGTAGGTTTATCACTTAAATCATTATATGATCCAGATGAAGCTACTGTTGATAAACCTAGATTTATTGTAACATTAGAAGATGCATTTGCTGAAAAAGTTTTTGAACCAGTGTCATCAGTACCACCTTTGTTTATTGTTAATGATGCATTATTAACAGTAGGAATTGTTGGTTTATTGTTTAAATCATTATAAGACCCTGAAGTTGCTACAGCATGAAGCCCCAAATTAATTGTTTTTGCAGATGAAGTATTAGTTGTAAAATTATCACCAGTATCAGATGAATTTTTCTTAATTGTAATGGTTGAATTATT
>AUXO018431728.1_pt1 | contig 22734 bp, 26 predicted proteins | sample 768731 | NCBI WGS metagenome assembly AUXO01 (sample SAMN02715735, study PRJNA202380) | gut metagenome | biome: sheep rumen | host: Ovis aries | place: New Zealand: Palmerston North | reverse complement strand
TGTCTAATTAAAACACATTTGTTTAACATTGATAAATAATCACCTTTTTTATCAACTTTATTTATTAGATAAATGTCATTTAAGTCATATGATTCTTTTAACTTAAATCCATTATTTTCAAGAATACTTATTAAATCTTCTAGAGTAGTGTTTACTTCAACAGTTATTTCATTTTCATAATTCATAACTTCACCTCATTTTTATACCATTTATTTAGGTTTTTTATTGTAACATCAATTGTTTCATTCTTGTATATATGGCCAATTGTAATCTCAAAATACTACAAATTATTATTCATCATCTAATTCAACAAACAATTCTACTTTTCCGCAATTTGGGCATACTCTTGCTTTAACCCTTTTTGTAACATTGCTTTCTTTTTCTCTTTCTTTTCCAAATATGTTTTTTGAAATTGTTGTTCCATTTACATAAGAAAGATAAATTTGTTCTTCATAAGTAACTCCACCAACATAATCTGTATGCAAGTTTGTATTTTCTATCATTTCAACATTACAATTTTCACATTTTTTCATTTATACTCCTCCTTAAACCAATACAATTTTACCACACTTTTTTAAATTATTAATTTCAATTATATTTTTACATGTATTATATATCATAATATAACCTCTTGGGGCTTTTTTATATGTTTAGAATTCATAGTATGATTTAAATATTCTTCTACGCAAATATTTTCTTTTGGTTTATCAAATTCAGTTATAATTATTTTTTCTATTTCTTCATTTGATATATTAAATGTCTTTAAAAATTCAATATATTTTTTATATTGATAGTTTATTAATTCCTCAAATGTATTAAATTTATGAATACCTCTATTATTAAAATCAGAATGTTCAAACCAATACCAATTATTATCATATTTATATACTAGAAAAGTATGAGTCGGATAATCATTATCATAATCTAATGATACCATTTCATAAATTGTCTTAACTTCATATTTTTTACTTAAAAACCATTCTCTTTCGAATTCAACTTGATCCCAACAAGTACCATGTAAACTTTCAAGAAGTTCAGTTTGACTTTGCAATTTATATTGATTAAACCAATCAAAATTAAAATCAGGATCATCATAATTATATATTTTTCCATTCTTTCCTAAGTATCCATACTCTATATTTTCTGACATAAATTTTAATAAATCTTCAGGTGTCCTAATATTATTCATCTTATCACCTCTTTTATAAATCATTATTTATTATATGTTCAAAACTGTCATCGTCTTTTAATGATCTAAGAACTGCTGGTAGTAAATTAGCTTTACTTAAATCAGATATTTTAACCCATTTATAATAACATCCTTCAGAGTCATAGTTAGTCATATTTTCATAGAACCTATTATCATTATCATCGACTATTAATTTATATAATATGTACATTTCGTGATATCTTTTATTCTCCATTTCAAAAAAGTTTTCTATTAAACCCTTTAACTTTAAATTATCTTTTGATATATCAACATGTGTTTCTTCTTTAATTTCCCTTATTATAGCTTCTGCACTACTTTCTAATGTCTTCACTCTTCCACCAGGCAATGTAACGAAATCTATTGTTGGATTAAATTCTATAAAAATAGAATCTCCTTTTTGAATTAGTATACCAACCCTATAATTATATTTAACATCATTAATCAATATAGATAAGTCCATATTAAATCTCCTTTATTAATATTTATCAGCAACATTAAATCCATCTTTTATTGCCTTTTTATATAGATCTTTTGTATTAAAATGCATTAATACTAACTTATTTTTATCTAAATCTAGTAAATCATCATATTTAATATGTACACCAAAACTTTCTGTTGCAACTTCACAATATATTCTTTTAACAGTATTATCATTACTTAATCTTCTTACATAATCAATATCATATGTATCTCCGGTATAATAATACTTCCCTTTATCATCTTCAAACATTATTCCAAAGCACTGTAGTTCAGGAGCATGAGTTGTTGGTTTCATATTAATAGCAAAGTTAAATTTTAATTCTTTTTCATGGATAAATTCATAACGCTTTTTATCTACACCAGTTATTTTCAATAATCTACTCAATGTCCTTTTATATTTTTCATCATTATATATAATTTTTGGCATTATATTTAAACAGAAGTTACTATACCAAATTAAGATACCAAGCCCCGCTACATGATCGTAATGAGTATGAGTAATAGCAATATAAATGTCTTTAATTCCATCAAATGCTTTTTCTTTAATTAGTCTTTTAGTAGCATCTTCACAGACGTCAACAATTAAGAGTTTGTCTTTGTCTTTCAAATAACAAGAATTACCTCCCATTTCAACATTTATTGCCCCACCTATTCCTATAAAATTTAACTTCTTCATATTTATTCCTCCTTTCTTAATTCCAACACTTGATTATAAAATATTTTATTAGATTTTAAATATTTATTATTTAAATCTATGCCTTTACAAAAATCTTTTAATTTATTTTTATATGAGATGAACAGTTCACTATTGTCTCCTTTTATATCATCATAATAGCTAAATAAATTTTTTAATGACTGATACATAACAAAATCCATATGTTCTTTATTACAATTATTAATTGGATATATAGTAGCATCAAAATAATAATCTACAATTTCAAATATGTCTACTTTTTTATATTCTGTAGAATATGTCCCATAAGTTATTCTTTTCCTTTTATCCCAAATATAAGCTATATTATTAATAAATACAAATCTATTAACATATGAATACATTATTGGAGTATATGCAGAATCTTCATAATATTTTCCTTCAATAAAATATGCCTTTTTTGCTATCTCAGTTTTAACCACTTTGTTAACTAAAGAACAAAAATATATATTACTATAAGAATTTGAAATATATTCACGAGCCATATCTTCATATGTATATATTTTATACTCACCGCATGGAACATTTAATATTATTGCATTATTATTTAAATCTGTTCTTTCAATTGTTCTACACAAAGCAACATCTGAGTTTGTTTCTTTAATATATTTTATAAGATATTCATACATATGAGGGCTTACTAAATCATCTGCATCTAAAAATGCCATGTATTTGGTATCTACCATATCTAATAACATGTCTCTCGTATATGAAACTCCATTATTTTCATTATTAATGGAATAAATAAAATTATATTTATCACTATACCATTTTAATACATCACTAGTTTTATCTTTTGAGCCATCATTTATTATTAATATTCTATACTTGTTATATGAGGATAATATTACTGAATCTAAAGTTCTGGGTAAAAATATTTCTCCATTGTATACTGGAATACATATAGTTAATTCATATTCTTTAATATCTATTTTCTTATATTCACATATTGTATTTTTAGAAGTGTTTGCTAGTACATAATAGTTATCATATTTTGTGTATGCTTCAACATAATAAGTATGTTTTTCTAATATTTTTTTACTTAATATTAAAAAATCTTTAGATTCCAAAATAAATACTTTTTTATTATTTATTACTTCATATAACATATATTTATCATATATTTCTTCCCCAATCACTTGTAATGATACACCATAATATGATTCTATAAAGTTTAATTCTAAAGATTTTTGATATATGTTTTCAAGTTTTTTATATTCCAAATCATCTGATATTTTATAAATATTATTATCTTTTATATAAGCTATTTTGTAATTAAAATAATCTTTATATTTTTCTTTATTAAATACAATAGTATTAGTTTCTAATTCTTCTAATTTATAAAAATTAAAATAATCATCCATTCCAAGTAAATAATATGAAGAAATATTATCTAACAAATCACATGATATTGTAATATTATCATCCATACTATCACCTCTAATTTAATTATAACATAATAAAAGGAAGCATTAAACTTCCCATTTCATTATTGTTTTAAAATTATTAACACTATCTTCTTCAAACGCTCTACTCATATCAACTATTGAATGGATAGTAATCTCACTTGAAATTATTTTAGATAAGTATTCTTGACTTTCAGGAAAATCTTCAAAGAATTTTATTGCAGCAGCAAAGTCTTCATAACCACTTCTACTATTACCAAGAAGTGTTATTCCTTTTTCAAGTACCATTCTTGTATTAATTCCAACCAATTCTTCAGATACACCCATAAGTGCTATAGAGCCTTGTGGATTAATAATATCAATCATTTGATTGATAGCTGATTCACTGCCTCGTCCACCAACGCATTCAAATGCATGATCGACTCTTAAATCATCTGGTACTTCATTTATTAAATATGTTGCATCTGCAAATTGAAAATAATGTAATTTATTTATATCGGTTCCAAAAACTATTACTTCAGCATTTGGATATAACTTTTTCAATATTAATGATGTTACATATCCCACACTTCCACATCCCCAAACTCCAAGAGTTTGTTTTTTTAAATGACTATACATATTGAAGTGCTCCACTGCATTCATTGCAACACTCATTAGTTCTAATAAAACTGCAACCCTATCTTCAACATTATAATATGGAATTATTCTTCCTCTATCCATATATACAACAGTTTGCATAAAGCCATCAAACCCAGATGCTCTAAATTTACTGCTTCTTAAATAATTTTCTTTTATAATATCATCATGATCAACTGGTGTATTAGGTATCATAACAACCTTTGTTCCAGGCTTAAATTCGCCTTTTGGATCCCTTAATACAACACCTACTGATTCATGGATTAAACTCATTGGTAATTTTTTTGCTAAAACTTTAGGATCTCTTTTTCCTTGATAATATCTTTGATCAGCAGCACATATAGATAAATATAATGGCCTTACTATTACTTTATCTATATCCATTTTCTCATCAACGAAATCAATTCCAATCCTTTTTGGAGAAACTAAACGATAATGACAATTAATCATGATTTAGTCCAACTTCCAATATAGCATTTGCTAATTTTAAATCATGCATAGTTGTAATTTTCAAATTATATTCTTCTCCTCTTACAAAACCAACTTGTTTATTTTTAACAACAAAAATTTTACATGCATCAGTAAGTATTTTCTTTTCATCATCAGTTAATGTACTATATGTATCCATTAATTCTTTAATATTAAAAGTTTGAGGAGTTTGACCTAAATATAGAAAATCTCTTCTTGGAATATCACTTAATAATTTTCCATCTTTTGATTCAACAATTGTATCAGCCGCAGGAATAATAGTATCTATCGCATCATACTTTTTCGCTTCTTTAATATTGTCCATAATTATTCTATAATCTACAAATGGTCTTACCGCATCATGAGTAATAATAATATCATCTTTCTTTAATCCAAATGTATCTTTTATGTAATGGCAAGCATTCATAATTGTTCCATTACGATCTTTACCACCTTCAATAATAATTATTTTTTCTTCAACACCAATATATTTAACTACTAAATCTTTAACATATTGCATCCAATCTTTTGGACATCCAACTATTATTTTAGCAATTTCATTTACAAGTAAAAATTGTTCAATTGTATGTATTATTATTGGTTTATCTCCTAGCATTAGAAATTGTTTCGGCATATCTGCATTACCCATTCTTTGTCCAATTCCACCCGCTAAAACTTCTGCATATATCATATTATCACTAATCCTTCCTTAAACATTATAACATGAATTAATTATTAAAATCAAAGAAATGAAAATAAAAAAACTATTTTCTAGTTTTTTTATTAATTGCTTCATTAACAAATTTTAATATTCTTTCACATACTGATATCTTTTGAACATCAATATACTTTTTACTAAACTTATTTACTTTAATTAAATCATAATTATTATTCTTTATTCCTTCAAATATTGTCTTAGCATTTTCTGATATCATGCCAGGTAATTCTTTTTTAAAATCAATATAGAAGTTTCTCTTTTCAACATAATCATCATAATCATAAGTATAAAAATATAATGGTTTATTTAATAATGATGCTTCATATACAATAGCAGAATAATCACTAATTATATAATCGCTAGCCATCATCATATCTCTGGATGAAAATTTATTATCCCAGATTACTCTATCATCGTATTTAGTTAGTTTACTTAAAGGATGTAATTTAATTATTAAATTATATTTCTTATAATCAATACAATCTATTAGATCTTGTATTTTTTCTTCTTTTTCTTCTGGTCTAAATGTTGGTACATATACTATATTTTTCTTTTTTTGCATTTGTTTATATGTATTTTTTACTTCTTTTTCTTTTTCTTTATTATATTTTTTATCTATTAGAATATCAACCATTGGAAGAGGCATAATTACCATATGAGACATATCATATCCAAATGCTTCAGCAAAATTAGGTGCACTATCTTTACAACTGGAAAAAATATAATCATAATTTGCATGCATGCGCATCATTGATACAATTTCTTTTTTCTGTGAAACAGTCATTGCTTTAGAAAAAGCTGATGTTTTTGTATCAGATTCAACTACACTTAATCCGAATTTCTTTAATGACCCCATAGCATGCCACATCTGAATTACAACTAAAGTCTTTTTATGATGTAATACACTTATTGGAATGCAATAACTATCAAGGATTACTGCTTTTGATGTCGCTATATGATACATTTGCTTAAATATATGGAAAATATATTTTATTTTGTTTTTAATTCCAGGATCTAATTTTCTACATAATATAACAACTTTATATTTAGTAGATAGTTTATTATTCAATAATTCGAAATCTATACTTGGAGTATTACTTTGTCTACTAATTAAAGTGATCTTATTCTTAGTTGGAAATAATTTAATAAAGAAATATAAAATTTTTAATCCGAATAATGCTAATGTCAATAATACTTTCATTACTTGTCTCCTAAGAAATAATCAACAACTCTTTTTGTTGAATTTCCATCACACGCTCCACAAAAATAATTATAGAACTTATCCCCTTTTTCTTTGTTATATTTGCTAGTTTTAATTGCATCAATTAATTCATCCATGTTATCAGCACGTTTACCATAATTATATACATCAAAGTCATAGAAGAATGATCTACTAGAGACATATTCGTCAAAATCAGGTGTATAGAATATTACTGGTTTTTTAAAGAATGAATACTCATATATTACTGATGAATAATCTGTAATAAGAATATCTGTTATAAATAATAAGTCATTTACTTCTCTATCATTGCTTAAATCTAAGTAAAAGTCATCATTATCTATATCATATTTAGGCTTATTTTTAATAAATGGATGCATTTTAATAATACATACATAATTATCTTTAAATTCTTCTTTAATACGCTTAAAATCAATCCAATTATAGTCATAATATGCAGTATTTTTTCCATTACCTCTAAATGTTGGAGCAAATAATATTACTTTTTTATTCTTTAAAACAGGATATTTTTCATATATTTCTTTTTTTGTTTTTTCTTTATAATTTTTATCAAAGAAAATATCTGTTCTAGGAATACCTAGTGCATGTACTTTGTCTTCAGTTATTCCAAATGCTTTTGCATAATCTTTAACTATTCCCTCTCCACTTACAATGCACCCTGTGTAATTACGATGTGTATAATTATAACCTTTAGGACCTCCTGGTTTTCCTAATCTAGCATAACCAACTGTCTTATATGCTCCCATTGCATGCCATAATTGTATTAATTGCTTATCGCCTTTTAATTTGACTGTATAAATACTTGGATAAAAATCATCAACAAATATATATTTTGCCTTGCACATTGCTTTAATTATCTCTAAAACTTGTTTAAATGACTTACCTCTTTTAGATTTAAAGTTTTTCTTAAATATACCAGTTATATGATATTTTCCTCTTTTTTCAATTTCTTCTTTTACGAATGAAAAATTACCAGAAAATTCTTCTCTGGAATCTGATAAAAATAGTACTTCATTATCTACTTGCTTAATTCTTTTTTGCATAATCGGATATAATATCCAAAAATGTCTTGTATGTAACAATTGTATTAACATTTTAATATAATCTTTTCTCATTTTACCTCCTGCTTCTAATAATAGAGCCAATAAGATTATATCATAAAAAAAGATCTTTGTATAACAATTCCATTATATATACAAAGTCTTCACAACAGTTATAATTCAAGTTTAATTTCTTTTTTTGTTGGTTTATATTGTTTATATTTTATGCCACACTTATCTAACATTTTTTTAGATGCAATATTACTTGGGGTTCCATCATATTTATCACTTAAATATATTAATTCTTTAATTCCTGATTGTATTATTGCTTTAGCGCATTCATTACAAGGAAAAAGTGTTACATATATTTTGCAGCCACTAACAGGTGTTCTTGAATTTAAAATAGCATTTAATTCTGAATGACACACATATGCATATTTAGTATCAAGAAAATCTCCTTCTCTTTCCCAAGTCATATCTTTATCATCATCATATCCAATCGGAGCGCCATTATATCCAACAGAAATAATTTTATTCTTATCATCTACTATACATGCTCCGACTTGGCTATTAGGATCTTTGCTTCTTTGCGCAGATAACATAGCAAGAGCCATAAAATATTCATCCCATGATAAATAATCTTTTCTTTTCATTAATACACCTCATTTATGATATAAAAAGTAGACACACGGTCCACTAATTACTTTTTTGTACTTCTTCTAAATATGAATATAAAGCTTTTACTTCGCTGGCAGTCATATCTTCATATTCGCTTTCATTATATTCTATAACTAAATATCTGCCTTTAGTATATGCATTTTTAATATTTTCAAGGTCTTTATCCATTATAGTCAATGCATATTTTGCAGTTGCTGCATCTCCATAATCCAAATAAGCATGATATCCAGTAATTTTATCACCAGAATAATAGTATACTAAACTTCCAGTTCCATTTTTAAATACCATCTTAGTATCATCAGAATATAAATCAATTTTATCATCCCCAGCAGTAGTTGTTGTTTCAGTTGTTCTATCTTCAGTATCATCAATTATATTTTCAGTATCATTATTATGCTCGCTACCGCATCCAACAATAAATACTAACATTAGGAATAATAATGTACTTAATAGTATTTTCTTCATTAGTTTACCTCCTATAATGATTATATCATACTTTTTAACAAAATGAATCTTTTATATCAGATAGGTATTCTCCCTTTTTTAGTTTTATCTTATATTTTGGCCTTCTATCTTCTTCATTTCTTTTATAAAAATCATTCCAAGCGGTTGTATTAGTCATATCATTAATGAATTTATCACTATTGCCTCTTTCTTTCATTCTTGAAATATATTCTTCTCTAGAATCAATATCTGCATAAACCAGGCAATAATCAATATTATTATCAATGACATAGTTTAGTATTATTTCCTGATATGATATTAGTGCTATTTTTCCACTACTAATTGTTTCATTCAATAAATTAATTGTATATTCACGATAATCTTTATTAACTACTTCTCCTCTATTTAGTTTACCTTTTTCAAGTTCTTCATAACTTTTATTATCAAGTCCATATTTATATTTGGCTCTTTCTCCATCAATATCAACAAAATGGCTATCATGGTTAGCTAAATATGTTTTACCTATAGCTGGACCACATAAAATAACTTTACAATTAATTTTATCCATTTTTATTCTCCAGAAATTTTTTAATGTCTTTTTCTATCTTTTCTTTATATCTATCTTCTTCAGAAAAAATACATCCACAATATTTTTGCATATAAAGTCCCAATTCTCTTGCTTTATCTTGTCCTTCTCTAAAACCAATTCTAAAATCTTTATATAAAAATTTAACATTAAACTCTTTTTCTAATTTTTCCATTATTTTTTTAATGTCATCATGCTTTTGATAAATACTGTATAAAAGAGTTGTTGTAACTGTATCATATCCATGAGTACTGGCATATTCGAATAATTTTCTTAATCTAATTGGGTAACAATATGATGTGCATCTGTTTTCTAAATTATTAATTACATTTTTACAGAAATTATCAAGTCCATATTCTTCTTCAACAATAAGCTTTAAATTCATCATTTTAGAATACTCAATTAAAGTATCTCTTCTTGTTTTATATTCAATATATGGATGAATATTTGGATTATACCAAAACAATGTTGGTTCTATACCCTCTTCTCTAAGAGTTTTAACACAATAAACAGAACAGGGAGCACAGCATGCATGCATAAGTAACTTCATATAATCACTTCCTTTTATTTATATTCCACTATTTCATTTAATTTCTTTCTAAACTTATGAAATGGACTTGGAGGACATAATTTAGATTTATATCCAAGTGGTAATAGACACACAGGCTCAATATTGGAAGGAATATTAAATTCGTTTTTTAATATTTCAGTATTATATAGTCCAATCCATATATTATCAACATTCAAGTTTGTTGCTTCTAACATCATATGAGTAGCAACAATACTAGCATCTATTTCATATTTAGAGTTTCCGTCTTTTACATATGCTTTGTCTTTATCACCACATACTATTAATACAGTTGTAGATCCATATCTACAAGGAGTTGCTTTATCTAATTTTTTAATTCCTTCTTCGCTTCTTACAACATATATCTTAATAGGCTGTACATTTTTAGCTGTAGGCGCTATTCTTCCTGCATTTAATATAGCATTTAATTTATCTTCTTCTAACTCCTTCTTACTAAATAATCTAGTAGCTTTTCTATTTTTTATTACATTTTCAAATTCCATATCTTCCTCCATTTTTATTTTATCATAATAATAAAAAGAAAACATTAAATAATGTTTTCTTAATTAACTTTATATATATTTGCTTCTACTTTAATAGTATCATCAAATTTATGGAATAACTTAGTTACTAAATAATTTATAATCTTATAAATATAGAATGAATCTAAAATTAATATAAATGTTAATAATAGTATTAGATTATCCATAGGATGAATACTAAAGAATTCCGGTTCTAAGAACAAGCACCCAACAAACCCAGTTAACATTATGAAAAACAATGCTCCTCTGTATAAATTAATTGGATAACATATTTTAAATAAGTAATATAATCCTGTTGCAGTGGTCAAGATAACTCCTAATGTACTTTGTATTTCATATGATAAATCAAATGTTGTTGATAGCATTGATATTAAAATCATATTAAATACTACTGTTAATGCTGCAGGTAAACTTTTAGCAAATATTTTAAATAGAAATTTACCTTTTACCAGTTCATGATTAGGTTCTAGCGCAAGTACAAAAGATGGAGCACCAATTGTAAATGTAGTAATAAATGTTAGTTGAATTGGTATAAAGAAATACTTCTGAAATGATAATACACTAAATATAATTAACATCATAGTATAAAGAGTTTTTACTAATAATAAAGATGCGCTTCTTTCAACATTATTAATTGTTTGTCTTCCCTCAGCTACAACTCTTGGAAGTGAATTGAAGTCATCATCCAAAAGTATTAACTGAGATATATTTCTAGCAGCATCTGTCCCAGATTTTACTGATATAGCACAATCACTTTCTTTTAACGCAAGAACATCATTAACTCCATCACCAGTCATCGCAACTGTATGTCCTTGATTCTTTAAATGTATAATGATTTGTTTCTTTTGCTCTGGCTTTGCACGCCCAAAAACTTGATATTTATCTATTACTTCTTCTAACTCTTCACTAGTTAAGTTCCCAATGTCAATTCCTTCCATATCTTCTAGTCCAACTTTTTTAGCAATAGATAATACGGTTTTAATATTGTCTCCAGATATAATTTTAACAAGAACACTATTTTCTTTAAAATAATTTAATGTTTCTTTAGCACTAGGCCTAATTACATCTTCAATTAATAAATATCCAATTGGTTTAATATTAGATAGTTTTGGATCTAACTTACCAGTTTTAATTCCTAATGCAAGGACACGATAATTATCAATATTTTCATCAATTATTTTTTTGTCTACTTTTTCTTTTAAAACTATTTCTGGTGCTCCTAAATATAAAGAATAATTTTCAAATTCAATTGCTGAATATTTTCTTGAAGATGAAAATGGAACTTTATCTATTACTTTTGATTTTTCACCAGTATATTTTTCTTTTAAAGCAGACATTGTTTGATTATTATCCTCACTAGAGACAGCATATTCTTTTAAATATCTATCAAAATCATCATATGAATATCCACCGACTTCGATTATTTTTTTCAATTCCATTCTTCCTTCAGTTAGTGTACCAGTTTTATCTAAGCATATTGCATCAACTCTAGCTAACGTTTCAATAGAATATAATTGTTGAACCAATACTTTTACCCTATATAATTTTATTACACCAACAGCCATGACAGAAGAAGTTAAAAGTACTAACCCATCTGGTATCATTCCAATTAAAGAAGCTACCGTTGTAAATATACTTTCAGACAAACTTCCAGTAATTCTATATTGACTTATCATCATAATTATTCCAATTGGAATAATTAATACAGATAGTATTTTTAACATTTTAGTAAATGAACCCATAATAATAGAGTTAACATCTTTTTTATATTTAGCCTCATTTGATATTTTAGATACATAATTTTCTTTACCAACATGTATTACTTTGGCATAAGCATTCCCTGATACAATATATGAACCAGATAATAAATTGTCCCCTTTTATTTTTTTTATTGAATCGCTTTCTCCTGTAATAAGGGATTCACTTACTTCTAGTTCTCCTTCTAAAACAACACTATCGCATACAACTTGATGTCCTAATGATAATTTGACAACATCATCCATTACAATTTCTTCCAAAGCACATGTTATTATTTTGCCATCTCTTAAAACATCTACTTTTGTTTCTGATACTATAGATAATTTGTCTATAATTTTTTTTGAAATTATTTCTTCAATTATACTAATAATTGAGTTAACAATAATAACACCCATAAACAAACAGTTTTTAAGCCCTTTTATAACATCGCCTGATATTGTACCAGCAATAAAAATTGCAAGACCCAAAGCTAAGTTTAAAAAGTTGAAATATGTAAACACATTATCTCTAATAATCTCTTTAATAGTTTTTGTTTTTGGAGCATCATTAAAATTGACAAGTCCTTTTTGAACTCGTTCATTTACTCCATTATTAGTTAAACCTTTTATATTTTCCATTACATCACCCATTATACAACAACATTATAACACTTTTATTTAATATTTTTTAATAATAATTTATAATTTACATATATATATTATAAAAAATAATTAAGTATTTTTACTTAATTATTTATACCTTCTTACAAGTGATTGATTATATTGATGCAATAAACTTGTAGTAAGTTCAATTGGTTCATCTAAATCAAACTCTTTGTTAATAAGTTTTCTTAATAATCTACTTTGTATACCAAGCATAATAGCTTGTAATGCTCTTGCACCTGTTCCCATATCATATGCTTGATTACATACTTCATCTATGAATTCATCTGCATAAGTTATTCCTTTATAGCCAAACATTCTAACTGTTCTTTCAATATTCTTTAAAGGACTGATTACTGAGGTTAACAAAATATTTCTCAAATCTTCTACTTCATATGTTTTTGTACATACAAGGACTTTAATTCTTCCAAAGAATTCCCTTTCAAGTCCTTCATCAATATAGTCTTCAGCAGTTATTGTGTATGTCTTGTCACTTTCAGGAACTTCTTTATTTCTTCCAAATCCAACACCAACATCTTTATTCTTTTTCTTAGCTTCTTTAATTTTTCTTTCTCTAAGATCAGTCCAAGCACCACCTAATATGAATGTTAGTTTACTTGTATCAAAATGAATTCCTTTACCATGACCATTTTCATCAAGAGGGACATCATACTCTCCTCCACTAATGAATCCTAATAATTCTTCTTGAACTCCTTTTTTCATATCTTTTCCATCTAATCCAGATTTGCTAGCAATTTTATCTACTTCATCTAAAAAGATAATTCCTCTTTCAGCTTTGCCAATATTTTTTCCAGAAGCAAAATATAATTTTCTTAATAAATCTGTAATAGTTGGTCCTACATAACCAGTTTCTGAAAAACTATTTATATTACTTTTTATAAATGGTAATTTAAGTCTAGATGAAATTTGTTTTATAATTGCTGTTTTACCAGTTCCAGTGGCACCTTCTATTAATATTGCTACTTTACTACTATCTAATTCAGCTTCATCTAAAAAGAAATCTTTTGATAAATAATCAATTAATAATTGATTATAATATATATTTGTTACTAAAACTGATACTGCTTCTTCCTGACCAACAATAATATGATTTATTTCATCAATAATTTTATCAACATTGATATCGCACATTTCAGTTTGTGGCATTTCTTCAAAATTTGATATTGGTGTTGACTCCGGCTCAGTTGGCATAGGTGTTGGCTCCGGCACAGAACCAGTTTTAATAAATGATGGCTCAATTTCTATGCTGTCTTCTACTTCATAATCAGATTTTAACATATTCTTTAACACATGTGGATTAAGTTCAACTTCTTTTCTTTCACTATATCTATTTATTCTTGTTTTTAATACACTTTCATCTTCTGTTAAATCTAAAGATGTATATTTTAATTTTGATGCAATTTTAATACATTTCATAGTAAAATCTTCAGCATTTATACCATCTACATAATCACGAGGAAAAACATAGATTGAGTATGGCGTATAAGCATCATCGTTATATTCTGCTAATCCTTTAGCCTCCTCAAAATTAACTACCCCCTTAGAATCGAACAAAGAACTTGGTTCACATGACAATTTATTAAAATCTGATTCATCGCTTCCTTCAAAAGAACCAGAAGTAATAATGTAATACATATCATCAGGATCATATACTACTTTTGCAATAGATTCAAATTCTAATGATTTGCTATCATCACTTTTTCTTTTGAAAATTACAGCCATACTTTCATTGCTTTTAGTTTCCATGATATCACCTTCCAACTAATTAGTTATTAGAATAACACAATTAATTAGATACTTCAATTATTAATTTAAAAATTTATTTACTAATATTTGTTTATCATGATATAATTTTTAATGGTGATTTTATGTATGATGTAGTAATAGTAGGAGCTGGTCCTGCAGGACTATTTTCTGCTTATGAGTTGATAACAAATAATAATAGCTTGAAAGTCGCAATACTAGACAGAGGACAAGATGTTAAAAATAGAATATGTCCTATGAATAAATTTGGAGTACCTTGTAAAAATTGTAATCCATGCGCTATATTATCTGGATATGGTGGCGCAGGTACATTTTCAGATGGTAAATTAAACTATATACATAAACTCGGTAAAAGTGATTTAACGAAATATATGAGTGAATCAGAAGCAGTTAAATTAATTGAAGATACTGAAAAAATATTTAATGAATTTAAAATGGATGCTGATGTTTACCCTTCTAATATGAAAGAAGCAGAAGAAATAAGAAAGAAAGTTGCAATTGCAGGGGCAAAACTATTAATTATTAAACAAAAACATTTAGGTAGTGATCACTTACCAGAATACATTGATGGAATATGTGATTATCTAAAAGAAAAAGGTGTTGAATTAATATCAAGAGCAAATGTAATTGATATAAAAACAATTAGTGAAAAGAAACATGAAATCACTTACGAAAAAGATAGTAAAGAAAAAGTAATTAAATCAAAATATGTAATTGTTGCTCCCGGAAGAACTGGTGCTAAATGGATACAAGAACTAGCAGACAAATATCAAATACCATATTTTTCACAAAGTATTGAAATTGGTGTTAGAGTTGAAGTCAGAAAAGATATTATGGAAGATATAACAAATGTTATATATGATCCAACAATATTTATTAAAACCAAAACATATGGCGATGAAATAAGAACTTTCTGTACCAATCCAGGAGGATTTGTAGCAAAAGAAAATTATTATGGATACATTTGTGTTAATGGGCATGCACTAAAAGAAATTAAATCAAACAATACAAATTTTGCATTTATTTCTAAGGTAAATTTAACTGAACCAGTAACTAATACAAGATTATATGGTGAAAGTATTGCAAGAATTGCTAACGTTTTAGGAGATAGTAAACCAATTATTCAATCTCTTAAAGATTTGAAAAGTGGAAGACGTAGCGAATGGCATAGAATAAATAAAGGATTTATAGAACCAACATTAAAAGATTGCGTTGCTGGAGACTTAGCACTAGTAATGCCACATAGAATTATAACTAATATTTTAGAAGGACTTGAAACTCTAGATAAAATTATCCCAGGTGTTAATAATGATGACACATTATTATATGGGCCAGAAATAAAATTCTTCTCAAATGAGATTGAAACTGATAATGAATTTAAATTAAAAGATGATAATATTTATTTTATAGGAGATGGTGCTGGCAAAGCTGGAAATATTGTTACAGCAGCAGCAACTGGTCTTATAGCATCAAGAAGTATATTAAAAAAAGAAAATTCTAAATAATTTTCTTTTTTATTTTAATTATCAAAAGCGTTTTTATTTCCGTATTGATAATATAATATCATTTTTTTAACATAGCTATTATCTGCATCTTTATCATAAATCATCTGAATTTCTTCTTCAGATAACTTAAATAAAGAAATAAATCTACTCAATCTATATGGAGGTAAACCTAATGCATATTTAAGTATTTCTTCTCTTGTTAACATTTTTGATAGCTTTAAATATTCAGTTGAATACATATTATAAAATCCATTGTATTCATCTTCATATTCATCAATGCATCCCCATCCTTGAACTAAACATATATCGACTTCTTTTTTTATTGCATCAAAATATCTTAAAGTGTCTTCTAAGCGTTTACAAAAATGGAATCCCTTTGAACCAAACTTAACAACATCTAATATATGATAAGTTTTTCCAATTTCGAACTTTTCTCCATATCTATTTATTAAGCCTTTATCAAAACATTTATATCCATCAACCATAAAGCCCCTACTTTTCTATTCTTCCTATTTTATCAAATGGATATAATCTAATTTTAACTCTTCCGACTAATTCTTCTTTTTTAAAATTACCAAGCATTCTACTATCTTTAGATACTTCTCTATTGTCTCCCATTACAAAATATTCATTATCTGATGTGGTAGTTTTAAAATCATTTGTTATTCCATGATTATATTTTTCTTCAACATAATTACCATTTATATATAGTTTATTATCAATATACTCTATTGTTTCACCTGGAAGGCCAATTATTCTTTTAATAATTTTATCATCTTCTTCACTATTTTTAACTACAACAATTTGAAATCTTTTAGGATCACTAATTCTATAATTAATTTTGTTTATTATTATAACTTGTCCATCATTAAGTGTATTATCCATACTGCTTCCTTCAACAACTGCAGGTGTCATAATAAAAGATCTTATTAAAACAACAGCAACAATTATAATAACATAATCTTTTATCTCTAATAAAAATTTCTTCATATGTCTCCTCACAATTTAACTATTATAATTATACTACATATTTTATAACGTTCAACAATATTAATACTATATTCTTATTTTGTAAAAAAAAAGAAATTATATAATTAATTTCTTTCTTTAATTCTAAATGTTCCAGTAAATTTCTTTAAGAAGTTTAATTTAGCTCTTCTTACTTTACCTTTCTTAACTACAGTTATTTTATCAATTAGTGGACTATTAACTGGGAAAACTCTATTGATTCCAACATTTCCACTTTTCTTTCTAACTGTAAATGTTTCTGAAACACTACCGCCTTTACGAGCAGTAACAATTCCTTCGTATGCTTGAATTCTTTCTCTTTTACCTTCTCTAATCTTAACGTCTACTCTAACAGTATCTCCAACTTGGAAATCAGGAACGTTAGGATTGATATGTTTCTTGTTAATCATATCGATTAAATTCATACTATATTTCCTCCTTTTGTGCATATTTAATCATGCTTATTTGCAGCGGATTAAGCGTAATAATAATAACACAAAAATATATAGATGTCTAGTTTTTTATTTAAAAAATTTACTTTTAACTATTAACAACTTTTTTTATTTCTCTCTGCTGCTTTTCAACTTCGTTTTCTATATTTATTCTTTGTACTACTGCAAATGCTCCAATTGTTGTTATACAAAAGCTTCCTCCATAGCTCAAGAAAGGAAGTGGTACTCCAGTTAATGGAATAATACCAAGTACTCCACATAAATTTACAAAAATATGAAGTAAGAAATATATACCAATACCATAACATATTAATGAGTTTTGTAATTTATATGTACTGCTTGCAACTTTAAAAATATAATATGCAAGTACAATATATCCAATTATTATAATAATTCCAACTATTACTCCCAGTTCTTCTACAACAATTGGAAATATAAAATCAGTATGACTAGCTGGTAAATATAAATATTTTTGAACAGATGCTCCTACTCCTGAACCAAAAAGTCCACCATTATTTATTGCAATATATCCATTACAAACTTGATAACCAGAGTTTTCCTCATATCTATCACAAGGATTAGTATAAACAAATCTATTAAATCTTCCAGACTCTAGTAACTTGTCTGGTAATATTTTATATCCAAATTTTAAAAATAATACTGATAATATAATTCCACATACAGCAGCTATTTTAAGATATTTAACAAATTTTTCGTTTTTGTCTGATGGTACAGCAACAAATATTAATGCAAATAAAGCAGCCATTATTGCAGCAGAGCCAAAATCTCCTCCTAATCCGATTATCAAAAATGCTATAAAACACAAGATAAGTGGTATGAAAAATGACCACTTATTGTGATTAATATTAGCCCACACTCCATAGAATGAACCCATATACATAATTAAGAATACCTTTAAGAATTCTGCTGGTTGCAAACTACCACCAAGTAAAGAAAGAGTTACTTCATTTACACCGGATCTAAATAAGTTTTTACCATATGCAACTAATAGTAATAGTAAAAATACTGCAGTTGCTCCCAAAGATAATGCTTTATACCATTTAGTTGGTATTTTGAGTACAAATAAAGATCCTGCTAAAGATATACCAATAAATAATAATTGACGTTTAAAGAAGTAATAAGGGCTATCCATTCCATACGTTAAAGTCGATGAAATAGAAGACGCATCTAAAATAAGAAGTGCCCCTCCTATTGCAAAAATCAATGTCAATATTAAAATTGGTTTGTTTAAATTTTTAAAAATATTTACTTTCTTCATAGTATTTATCAATAATAATTATAACTAAAATAAAATGAATTGTAAATTATATCATTACTTAGTTGTGTCAACAAACAAGATATTTCCATAAAATAATATAGAAATAGGAGGTATTATATGTATTATTATGGATATAATGGTGGATATACTACAGGTAATAGCATGTACTATAATACATATCCAGGATATTATACAAGTGGATATGGCTATGGTCCTGCTATTATATTAGTATTATTCATATTACTAGTAATTATTTTCGGAGTTGGATTTTTAAATAACGGAAATAGTGGTTGCAATAGTTGTAATTAAAAAAAGGAACTAAATTCCTTTTTTTCTTTTGTATAAAACATGTTTATAATTTATATTATTATCACTATTTTCTGCTAATACTTCACTATCCCATTCGCTTTTATTAAATTTAGGGAAATATACAGTAGCATCTTTGAATTCATCATCTACCTCTGTTAAATACATTCTTTCACATAAATCTATAAATTCACTATAAACCATAGCGCCACCTATAATAAACACCTCATCTTTAACTTTTTTATATTTATGTAAAAAATCCTCTAGACTAGCAAATACTTCCACTTCATCTGGAAAATCGGTATTTTCTGATAATACAACATGATGCCTATTTGGTAGTATTCCTTTTAATGATTTAAAAGTATTTTCTCCCATAACAATTGTCTTACCTGTTGTTGTTTGTTTAAAGAATTTTAAATCATTAGGTAAATGCCATATTAAGCCTCCTTTATATCCTAATTCATTGTTTTTGCCTACAGCGGCTATTATTGAAAACATATATCCTCCTTATTGACTAATTGGAAAAGAAATTTTCCCATGATGCTTATAGTCTACAACTTTGATATCTTTTAAATCACTTGAGTTATCGAAATCATAAAAACTCTTTATTTCTGGATTTAACCATAGTTTAGGTGCTTCTAAATCAGGAAGCTCTTTTCCTCTTCTAATTTGTTCTTTTATTCCATCTACTTGATTTACATAAATATGTGCATCTTTTATTGACCAATACAGTTTGCCAGGTTTTAATCCACTAACATGCGCAAGCATATAAAGTAAAACTGAATATTGAGTCACATTAAATGGTAATCCTAAAGGGACATCACAACTTCTTTGATGCACCCAAGCATTTAGTTTTCCATTAGTGACATCCCATTCACTTGACCATACGCATGATGGAAGAACTGCAGTATCTAAATGCTTATTTTGCCAAAGACTGATAACCATTCTCCTATCTCTAGGATTATTTTTTAATTTATCTAATAGTTGATCCATTTGTTTATATTCTTTTACTATCCAACCATATGCTGTACCAATAGTGTGTGCCCATTCTTTTCCAAAATCTTTTTCAATATCTTTTTTGACTAATTTTCCATTTTCATCTGGAACCATTTGATTAGCTTTCCATTTACCTTCTTCATTAATTTCCCATTCATCCCAAATATGAACATTTCTTTCTTGCAACCATCTAACATCATTACTTTGTACTTGATATATCCAAAGCATCTCTAAAATTGCTTGTCTATAAAATAATTGCTTAGTTGTTAAAAATGGAAATTCTTTTTCTAAGTCAAATTCTAATGTATATCCAGGAATTTTAATACTATTTGTGCCAGTTCTGTTTTCTACTTCTACACCTTCTTTTAATATTTTTTTGCATAATTTAAGATATTCTTTATCCCATCTAGACATGTTATTACCTCCTAAAACCTTGTCATTTTTTCTATATCATTACTATTGGTTTTTAGTAATCCATCAATTAACAGATTAATCTCATTAGATATTTCATCTATTGATTTAATATCATCCAGAGTGGAAAAACTATTTGTTTTTAAACAATTTATATATTGCCAATTATACATTTGGGCAATATCTAAATAATTTTTCTCAGCATTTCTTAAATGCTCTTCACTTGATTCATTTCCATCTGAATATTTTCTTTCTTTTCTTAATTCTCTTGCTGCTTCAAAAGGCATGTGTAGAAATATTACTTTATCAGGTCTTGGAAGTTCACACAAATCAAATTCTAATATTTCAATAAACTTAAGTATTCTATCTCTTTCTTTTTTTGTTTTTGCCTTTCCGGCTTGGTGTCCCATATTAGAAGTTGTGTATCTATCTAAAATAATTACATCATTTTTATATATTTCATCTTCAATAGTGTTTAAAAAATTATATCTTCTATCAGCGGCATAATATAGACTACTTACAAGTGGGTCTACATTAGCACTTGTTTCTTCAAAGAAACTTTCTCCAATTTCTCCCTTTCCTAGATATGGTCCACCAACTATTTTACCAGTTGGTGAATTATATATTGGAAATGAAAAACTTTTAACTTTTAATCCTTTTGAATTTAAGTATTCAAGTAACTTTTTACTTTGTGTTTCTTTACCAGATCCATCAGTACCTTCGATAACAATTATTTTAGCTCTATCCATATTTCCTCCAAAAAAATAACATAGTAAATACTATGTTAAAAACATGTTAACAACTTGGCTTTAACATTAATATTACCTCTACAATCATTTTATCATACATATATATTTTTTCAATTTAAAAATATATGTTTTACTGTCAAATTATGATATAATTTAATCGGTGAAAAATATGGCTGAACAAAAAACTATTGTATTTAAAGTTAGTGATAATATTAAAGAAAAAATGATTGATTACTATAAAGATATGGTAACTGGAAAACCACCATATTCAATATTTCAAGTAAAAGATTATGATTGCGTCACTACTCTATATGAAAGTGGAAAAGTTATGTTTCAAGGTATTGGTGCTGATATTGAAGCTAATATGTGGAAAGATTTAGAAATGCATTTTAACAATAGAAATATAGATAGTGAAATCAAAGAAAAAGATAATAAAGAAGATGATAAGACATACTACTACTATGATGCCATTGGTAGTGATGAAGTTGGAACTGGAGATTATTTTGGACCTATAATAGTAACTGCAACCCTAGTAAAAAAAGAAACCAGAAAACTATTAGAGGATTTAAAAATAATGGATTCTAAAAAAATGACTGATGACAAAATTAGAAGATGCGCTCCAATATTAATGAAGAAAATTCCATATGTTACTTTTAATCTTTCTAATACAAAGTTTAATGAACTAACTAAAAAAGGCTTCAACATGAATAAAATAAAAGCTATTCTTCACAATAAGGTTTTATATGAACTTTCAAATAAAGAAAAAGATAATTATCATAAAATTATAATAGATCAATTCACTAGTCCAAGAAGTTATTTTACATATTTAAAACAAGAAAATATAACTGAAAAGGTTACTAAAATTACATTTTTAACAAAGGGCGAAAGTAAGCACTTAAGTGTAGCAGCAGCATCAGTAATAAGCAGATATTTATTTTTAGAAGAGATGGATAAGTTATCTCAAGAGTATGGTATCAATATCCCAAAAGGCGCTTCAACTGAAGTCGACAAAGTTGCTAAAGAAATATTAAATAAATATGGTAAAAATGAACTATTAAAAATATCAAAAATTAATTTTAAAAACACAGAAAAAATCCTAAATAATTAGGATTTTTT
>AUXO017414721.1_pt1 | contig 22749 bp, 18 predicted proteins | sample 768731 | NCBI WGS metagenome assembly AUXO01 (sample SAMN02715735, study PRJNA202380) | gut metagenome | biome: sheep rumen | host: Ovis aries | place: New Zealand: Palmerston North | reverse complement strand
TCTTGCCATGCTTCCTTATACTTTTCGTATGCCTCGATCTTCTCGTCAATCAAAGCAGTTTCTGCATCCCGCTGGCTTTCAAGTTCAGCTATACGATTATTATTGAGCGCATCATCATATTCTCGCTGTGCCTGTTCGAGTACCGATTTGTCGCTTTCTATTCTGAATCCGCCACGTTCTTTATCGTAAACTCTGACTTGGGTGTTCCTTGCTTTTGCGAGTGCCAGTTCTTTTTCTCGGAGTTCGTTAGCACGATCACGTTCTTCATTTTCAGATTTAAGAGCGTCGATCTCGGTGTTGTATCTATCTTCAATTAACTTCTTCTCGTCTTCGAGAGACTTGATTTCTCGGTCGATTGCGTTCGATACCGCACTTGCCGCACTTTCATAATTAGAGATGATTGTTTCAAGAGCTTCTTTTTGCTCATTGAGGGATTCAAGAATTTCATTCTGCTTATCTTTCTCTTCTTCAATAGCCTTGATTTTATCATCGTACAACTTAATTTGATTTTTGAGTTTAATAATAACATCGTTATACCCCGTGATAGATTCGGGTAACTCTTGTAATCTTGCTATAAGATTGTCAATGGCTTTGATTTGAGATTTATCAGTAAGCGTAGTCCTAATACTTCGCAGAGTTTCAACCAAATTGTCAGGCGCATTATCTCTAAGTTCAACAAGTTTTCCACGGAGTTTATCTGTATCGTCTATAACAGATATAAGCTCAGGATGGGCAGTAACTAATCCCCACGCTTCGTCATTATATGTACCTTCGTCAATTGAGTCGATGATCTGTTGTATAGATTCTACATCGCTCTTAATTGCATCTGCCTCATCAGAATACGAAGAGTAATCAAAAGACCCAGACGCAGCCTCCCAAAACTTCTTCGTCAGTTCGTTTATTTTGCTCGCAGCATTTTTAGCCGCTTCTTCTGCACCTTCGCCGGTAAATTCAAAACCGACCCTAAGTTTGAGATAGTCTTCTCCACCGCTAAGTACCTTTTGTGCATAATCTCTGACTTCTTCGTCACTAAGGAATCTAGGTGTGCCGTCCTTATCGTATGTTCGAGAAGAAAAGTTTGCCGCACCATTTCCTGAATTAGAAACGATAGTGGTAACTTTACCACCATTTTTAAGCCAAGCGTTGCCGCCTTTTTCGTATTCTTTAAGGGTATCAAAATACTCCTTGACCTTTTCAGCAGGACTTCTCGTGTCAACATTAACAGGTTGGTTAAACAATATATCAAGCAGGGTTTTCCAACTTGCCGTATTTTCTTTCGCTTTAAGAATATCGTCGTTGAGTGCCTTGACTTTCTTAGTATAATCTGCATACTCAGCCGCATCACTCGGAGAACTGATATTATCAGGGGAAGTCACAGTATAGCTTTCTTTGATTGTATCAAGCTGTTTCTCTTTATCTTCCGCCCATTTCTCATTCGCTTCAATTTCTTTCTGTATGGTTTCTTTGGTTGACTTAAAGAAATTGTTTCTTGCTGTTTCAATATCAGAAAGCGCAATGGTGTAGCCGTCTGCGGTTTTAGTAAACTTGTCGGCGAGACTAGCATCAATATCAATAAGTTCTTTAACGTCAGCCGCTGAAAGACTCTCGCCTTGTAATAGAGCAGAGCGAGCGGAATCAAGTCTCGAAAGGCTTTCATTGGTTTTACTGTATGTTTCGTCCTTGAACTTTTTGAGATTCTGATTATAACCATCAAGCAGACTGTTGATTCCCACGGTCTTTTCAGCAATCATCGACTCAATATCATTGAATGTGGATTCTACGGTGTCCTTTGTAGCCGTATCATTATCGTCAATGCTTTTAAGAGCTACGTCCTTTAACGTTTTGATTGTTTCAGACCATGTATAAATCTCGGCGCTGTTGGATGAGCCGACGATGTTTTGAGCGTAATTGTAAGCGTTGTTTAGAATCTGCTGAATATCCTCGGGAATTTCACCCTCGTTGGATTCTCCACCGTCAATCAATTTCTGCATTTCCTCAAACGAAGAAATCAATTCTTTGTCGCGAGATATTTTTTCTTTGAGTTCTTTGCGCTTTTTATCAATCGCAGTTAACCACGCCATCTCGTTCTTGTTGCTCTTATCTATTGCGCCATCCAAGTCTTTCCAGAGTTTATCAAGAGTATCTGCCTGTTCTTCAAGAGTACCAAATATACCGATATAATTGTAATTTTTGCTACCTTCTATTCCTTGGCGATACCCAATGTTTTGGTACTTCTCAATAGTTTCTTTATATTTTTCCCAATTTCCCCAACCACTTGCCTTTATTTCTGTTATACCTTTTGTTCCAAAAGAAAGATAAGTGCCGCCGTTGGACATTGTAAAATCTTTGCCAGCAAATTGACTCTCCTGTTTTAATTCATCTTTGGCATTATCATACCCTGTTTGATTCTCGTTAATAAATTCCTTGGCTCTTTCATAACGAGCCTTCTGTATCAGGTTAAGATTCTCAACATATTTGCCGTTGACTAAATCAACAGCCTTAGCTTCGTCACCCAGTTTTTCAACCAGCTTATCCTGAATAGAAGTCAGTTCTTCCTTCGACTTAGTTAAGTCTTCGCCGCTTAAAGCAAGTTTGTCATAAGTGTCAATCAGTTCTTCAATGGCTTCCTGTTCGTTTTTATACTCTTCGACATTTTCTTTGAGCTTTTCAATAGTCTCTTCTATATCAGCTTGTGCTTCTTTTTCTTTGTTGATAAACGTGGTTATTCCAGCGATTATACTAGAAATTGCCATAGAGACACCAAATGTTAATACTGCATTGAGTGCTACGTTCGCCGCTGTATAAGCCACAGTCTTAGCCGTTGCTCCGACAAGCTGTTTAGCGCAATCTCCAAATCCCATCTTTGCGCCGTTAAGCCCCTTAATAGTTCCGCCGAGTTTTCCATCAAGGTCTGAAAGAGCATTGGTGTATGCAGTTACCTGTTCGGGTGCGCCATGTTTTACTAGGTCATTATACTGCTTGATAGCTTTAAAACGCCCTACGATGCCGTTAGACAAATCAATCTGGGACTTATAGAAACTCTCCATGCTTACATTGGCGGCGTCAGTGTTTTTAGCAAACTCAATAAGGTCTTTGTTTACGTGTTTTAGAGAGTCGAGATTGCCACCCCGATATATTGCAGTATCTATTTCTTTAAAATCATCAACAGAATATTGAGAAAGTTTATTATATTTTAACCCTTTTAAAAATTCTATCCTTTTTTTATTTGTTGTTTTGTCGTTTATATTTACTATCGGACTTATAAATATATGTGGGAATATATTGACAAAAATATAATTGCATGATATAATAATCAAAGGAGATGATGAGAATGTCAGAGAAATATGTATTTATATGCCCAAAGTGTGGTCAAGTGGAGGGAATTACTTATCCTCATGGAACCATCGTTAATTGTTGTTTCTGTGAAACTCAATTATTAGAAACCAGTCTTACATTACATGAATCGGCTGAAGCAATAAGAAATGGTACGATTGAAATTATTGACCGCAAACTGTTCGAGCAGTATGTAAAAAACAATCCCTTGTATGACCAAAATGAGGCAGAACTTTCAAAGCTTAAAAGAGAAACTAATAAGATAGCGAACGAGATGCGGTACGCCGCCGAACGTGCTGTCAAAGAAGCAAACAAACCGCATTGTCCAGTATGCAACTCAACCAATGTTGAGCGGATCGGCGCAGTCCGCAAAGGTGTTTCAATTGCCGTTTTCGGATTGTTCAGCGGTGATATTGGAAAGACGATGGTTTGCAATAATTGCGGATATAAGTTCTAAAAACATTGTATTGATTTCGCCCTTTTCCCACTATGGCGGCGTGACCATATATGATTTTTCAGTATTAAATACTGTTGTCCAGAGTACCCCATCACGATTTTCTACATATCGTTGTAGTTGACCGTGCTACCATTATACTCGTTGAACCTTCCTTTTCCAAGGCTTGGCTGCGGATTCGATAGCATTTCAGCTATCCTCCCCGAGCGAGAATCATAAAACTCGCTGTGCTATGCACCATGTTCGGTAGTTTTTCCAAAGCTCTCTTGTTGATATTACGAATACAATATCAACTCGTTCCGTGTTACCACCAGAGCTTACTCGGGCATATTCGCTGAGGGCAAACATTTTAGCCCTACCCGAGCCTGTTTTCATTTGCAGTCCAGTTAAACCGAACGCAGTCGCTATTCCTGCGCCTGCCGCCGCACCATTCTTGGCGATTCCGTCTAATAATTCAAGAAGTGTCTTTGCGCCGTCAATGAGAAATTTGACGGCTTCGCTGTTTACGGTATCAACTGATAACTGCTGCCATGTGGACTTCAACTGATTAAGTTTTCCGTCTATAGAATCAAGAGAAGATTCTAACTCCTTAGAAGCCGAACCTTCTGCAAGTCCCTCGTTCAAATCTTCAACAACTTTTTCTGCTGTCTCGAAGTTTCCAAGGATCGCCTGAACTGTATTAAGACCAACTTTACCACCAAGCATTTCGGCAATATCTGCTTGCTGCGAATCAGTTAACGTGTCATACACCCCAGAGATTTCTTTGAGTATCTGGTATGTAGATTTAAAAGTATTTTCGTCTTGCATAATGTCAATTCTTGTAATACTTTTTATCTTATCACGCAGTTCAGCAGTAGTAATTGTCATTTCTTCTGCATCTTCGCCAAGCTGATCCGTTGTGCCTCGGATTCTTGCAGAAATAGATTTAAGTGCCGTGCCAACAGTTTCCGTATTCTGTACGATAGTATTGGCAGAAGTAATAAGACCTATGGATTCGTTGAGATCGTTGCCTGCCGCATTCAAGGATGCCGCCGACCTCTGTAACGCATCGCCTACTCCCTTGCTTGTGATTGCGAAGTTGTTGCCAGTATAATTGAACTTATCAACAATTTCTTCTGCGGTTACGCCGATTTTCTCATAAGCCTGCATTGTCGAAATAATGCTTTGGCTCGCTGTCTGAATATCTAAATCGTCGCCGACGGTTTTATAAACCGTTGCAAGTTTACCAAGATTTTCAGCTTCATTCAACGATTTACCTAATCGACTGAACTCAGAGGTTGCATCAACATAATCCGTGAGTGTAGCACCTATATCCACAGAACGACCGCCTGCTGTATCTAAATACTGTTTGAGCTGTCTCTCGTTTGCATCTGTAACCTTTCTAAGATTCGTCATTGCAGTATCAACTTCATGAACCTGAGTAACCATATCTTTGAGCAATCTCACAGTATAGTTCAAACTCTTGGTAACAAACGCCCAACCGCCGTACTTCTTATACAATTCTCCAAGTACGTTACCGAAAGTCTTGCCGGACACGCCAGCTTCTTTAACGGTTCTGTCAAGTGCCGACATATCCGCTCTTAATTTATTCAGGTCTTTATCACTTTGAATTGCGCCCATGCTTATCCTATTAGTTAGTTCTTCATAGGCTTTTGCGAAATAAGGGTCTTTAAGCGCCTTAGAGTTATCGTCACCCCATTTTCCGAGTCGCTTTACTGTTTCTTCGTATTTTTTCTGAAAAGCAATTGCTGCGTTATCTGCCTGCTCCTGCTCTTTCATCGCTTTATTACTTTCTTTTTGAGCAGTTGTAAAATTATTTACGGCTTCGGTAACTTCGTCAAGTCTGTTAATATATTCTATTAAAGGCTGAATTGAATTACCAAAGTATTGTTCTTTAAGAAAATCAGCGTCTTTTCCCTGAGCAGATGCCGCATTCACGATATATTCATTCTTTCGGCTCTCAAAATTGTTTGATAACGCTTCGAGCTGATTATTGTCAAGATTACCGATATTTGCCAGAATCTTTTGCGTTTCCCCACCGCTATCTCTGAGTTGTTTTAATAGCTTTTTAAGTTTTTGAACCTTTTTAGAGAAGTCGTCTATCTCGATATTACTACCATCGAAATTAAACATTGTTAGTCTTGCATCGTCATAATCCTCGTATGCTTTGTGAATCTCGGATTCGTATACTTCAGGTTCTTCGGCTAAATATGGATTCTTTGAATAATTGCTTATTACCCCAAGTCTATATTCGAGAACTTTGAGTTTTTCTGTGTTACCGCCTGCAGCTTCAACCATTTTAATTGTACTACGCAATGTCTCTAACTTCTCATTTGCTTTCTCAGATTCAGAAATGATCTCTCTGAGTGAAATAGCTAAGTCAGAAACGGTTTGAATATCATGAGATTCTTTTTGTAAATAATCAGTAAATCCCTGATCTTGACTATACAAATCTTCTTTGATTTGATTAACTGTATTACCAGATAAATTGGGTCGTTGAACCTTTTTGAGCATACTTTCGGCATTTGTATAAAAAGTAAGTATTTCATTAAACTTATGTTCAAAATCATCTATTGGTTGAGATGTGGCATTAGGATGATTATCAAAATACCGTTTTATGTATTCAAATGAATCAAATACTTTTTTTACCGAGTCAAAATAAGTTGTAATATCTTGCCCAAGAGTCGCAGCTCTTTTAACAATTGCAGGATTGCCATTGGTAGTTATGGGAAGAGTTTGGGAATACGACAAGAGAGTATTTATGTCACTAATGTTTTTTTTCTGCCAATTCCCGAAGGATCTATTGTGTTCTTCCAACTCCTCCATTAATTCTTTGCGTTTTTCTTCAGATAAGTTTGCCTTGTTTATCTTCTTCACAACGTCTTCAATGTTTGAATAGATAACACGCATCTGTTCATATAATTCATTAAAGCCAGCTGTTGTGTGTGGCAATTGAGAATTGGTTTCTTTTAAAGATTTATCGAGAAATTCAAATAAATCATAATTCTCTTTTACTGTTGAAGATATTTCAAACGCTCTCTGTCTATCAGAGGCGGCGTTTTCAATTCCGCCAACGGTATTATCCTGAGTTTTAGAAGCGCCGCTGTTAACTATAGTTGGTTGATTTTTTTGTAACAGCTGCATAAGCTGTGCGAGCTGCGCTTGTGTCAGAAGACCACCGCTTGAATTTACTAATGCACTAAAATTAGTAACCTCAGTTTTAAACGTCTTGCCAAGTTGCGCTATTATATTATCCAACTTCTTGCCAACGACATCAGCGTAATTGTCTTTGTTGTTAGCATTAGCAATCGACTTGTTGATTGAATCCGCCAAGGTTGCAATCTGTGTTTTGTAGAACACCTCGTTCACAGACTGTTCGTTGTCAACAGATTCAACTTGTATAGGCGAGTCAAACTTAGAAATCAGATTGTTGATAGCTTCTATTATTGTGTTAAGAAGATTGTTTACTTCGGGGGTCGTAGTATCATTCTGCTCTGTGTTTTCTTTTGTCTCAATAGCTTCGCTGATAAAGTCGTTTGTCCATTCGAGCCTGTTTTGTATATCCACGATACGCTCTGTTAACGATTCTTCATAAATGGGTTCTACACTTTCATCATTGTGCATTAACTGAGACTTTAAAAGACTATCTTCTGCAAAATCAACATTGATAGTTTGATTAAGTTTTTCGTAAATCGAATTAAGTTTTGTGCCAATAGAAGCAAGATTATTTATAATGTCAGGATCCACTGGTGTCTCAGGGGGAGGAGGTGAAGTTGTTGTGTCAGGATTTGATTCTTTTGGTTTATTGTTTTGCTTAATTTCGATATGTTTTGACAAAACATCACTCTCGACGCTCTCTATCTTTTTGAGTCCGTCAGCAATCATCTTTATAGATTTTGCGATTGTATCAAGTTTATTTGGAACTACAAAATCAATGTTGATTTCATGAGTCTTATTGTCTATTTCATTGAGTATATCAGACAAAACTTTTAGTCCATTATCTTGTATATCAACTTTAATCTTAACGTCCTTGGATTCTACATTTGACAACTGTCCAATTGTTTGATCCAATTTGCCGACTTCTTTATTTACGTTCCCAACATTGCTTTCCAATGCTCTGATTGTATTATTGGTTGCATGAATATATTCTTGTAAAACAGAAACAGTTTGGCTCATTGGCGAAAGCGTAGTTTCGTTTACCGAATCAAAAGTATCCTTAAATATTTTTACAACCTGTATCATTCGTTTTATAACATCTTCAAGATTTTGAAAAGGAGAAGCCATTCCTTTTCCCGCATTTTCAATCGCATCAGTTGTTTTAGTTAGTTGTTTTATTTCTTTTGGTACAGGGAGTATATCGCTTGCTTTTATTGTGTCTTGGGTTAGTTTAAAATTATTATTCCATGCCCTTCCAAAGCTTGATGCTGAAACCCCTATTTCAGTATACAGGGCTTTAAAGTCATCTTTATATTGTTTAGTTTCATCCGAAAAAGATTCGAGAGTTTTAATACTACCCTTAATATTTGAATTGAAGTCTAAACTGGGATCAATTTTTAATAGTGTTTGAAGTTTATTTAATACACCATAGGCTTTATTTGCAGTATCAGACAGCATTCCAATTTCATCAACCATCGCTTCGTATGCTTCCTTTGTTGTCTTGCTGTCTTTTCTGCCGGATTGCATGGCGCGTTGTAGATTACCGAAACTTTCTACCGCCTCTGGATCGCCAAGAGTTTCGTACATATTGGTTATTTCACTATTTAAATTAAGAAACTCGCTTTTTAAATTATCAAATGTTTTTTGAAGCGTTGCCTGATCCGTCATAATATCAGGTCTAATTTTCGAGAGAGTCCTAAGTCCTTCGAGAACTTCTTTGCGAAGTCCCTCGGAATCAAACTTGACTTTAAAAGTCTTGTTTATTATTTCGCTTCTGCCACCCATATTGAGTATGCGTCCAATAGCTTCGTTTACTTTGTTTAATTTTGAAGCTTCAACTGGACTATCGTTTTCTTTGATTATATAATTTGCCGTAATATTTACGCCTTTGGACTCAAGCTTTTGTATCTTTTTTTCTAAATCATCCAGTTCTCCGTTGTTGACTTTTGTATCAAACACTATATCAAAATTGCTATTTTCATCCATTTGTCTCACCTCACTTCAATGTTTTCTTTATTGATTTTGCTACGGCTTCTTTTAATTTATGATCGGAGTGCAATTCGTTATATACCTTTTCGGTCAACCCCATACGCGCCCTTCTCCAAGAATAATGGTTTATCTGAGGTATTGTAGGAATCATACCAATACGTCCTTTATCCATCCATTCATATAAAAGCCCTTTTTTATTTTCTGATATAATAGGCGTACCAATTAGACTCTCGTTAGGTTCGGCTATGTTTCCTGCAATTATTTTATTACCATCAAAGTTAACTTCGGTATTTTCTCTATCTATCAATCCGTCATTGTCACCACGTCTTTCATACATAGTTGGAGAATAACTGTCGTATACATTTTCTTTGATTATATTATACATTGCATCCTTTATAATTTCTGTTGCTTTGTTACGAAATTCCGAATCCCGAGACAGCTTTTGTGTTGCATCATCTACTGTTTCTTGAAGTATTTTACGAACTTCTTTTGCAGAAAACTTAGCCATTTATAAATCACTCCTTTGTATCTTCGTTTTCTTCAAGCGCTTCTATGGGTATCTTGTTGAGCATTTCGATAAATGCTTCATTGGAGAAAAGCGTATAGAGCGTGTCGATTACCTGTGTATTTATATCCTTTATACCCTTGCGCACCTTATAAAGTTCATCGTCAATATACTCATTGATAGTTGCACAAAGTTCATTATAGTCGTAATCAAGTTTCGGGACTACCTCATTATTAAATCTGTCCATAAAATCCCTGCTCATAATAACACCGAAGACATCTTCAAGGTCGTAATCTGTGCCAAGGTCGATACCAAAAATATGTCTGAGGATTGTCAATCTAATTCCAAACCTTCTGAACAGCGGTCGGAAGTTGCCATTTTCTGTATTAAAAAGTATCAATGCAGCACCCTTAGAAATCTCAACAAGATCTTTTACTGACAGTGTTGTGTTTATTTCAAATTCGCTAAAGCGATTCTTATTATCAATAAATTCTTTGATTGTCATAATAAATTCCTCTCTTTCAAAAACAGTAAAATATAGGTAGTGTCAATATCGTTATCATTAACCTACCTTTCATTCAATCAGCTTTTCTTTTACGCTTACGTTTGTTTCTATTATCAATCTCTTCATTGATTTCTTCGATGGCATCGGCAATGCTTTCGCCATTCGCAATATAATCTTTTATATCTTCTTTTGTTTCCGCTGCTACTTCGTCAACGGTTTTGTTGTAAAGTTCTTTAACTTCTTCTTCCGACTTATCGGTTCTTTCAGGTAAAGTGTTTATGCTTTTATTCTTCGCTCTCGCATCAAGTACCTCTCGAACATAGAGTTCATAATGTTCTGTACAGCAGGCAACTGCTCGCCATGAATTTGTTCTATCGCAATAATCACAGGCATAATAATGTTTTCTGCCGCCGTCCTCGCCCAGTGTGCATCCACTATATTTACAAACATGATTTGTTTTCTTCATCGGAATCTCCCTCCTTTATATATAAATAATAGGTGTCCCGAGTTTATTCAGGACACCTATATTTTTATTAGTCGTCAAGAGCCTCGTATTCGGTCTTGGTCTTAATTACCTCGTCCTCATCGTAGATTACCATATCCCACAGAAGAGTGGAAGCGCCCTTTGCACAACCACCGGACAGAGCCTCGATTTCAATATTATGAGTCGAGAAATCAGAGCCGAAGTTCAGGCTGAATGTACCAGACATCTTAGCCTTGTAGTATGTAATCTTAGCGTGGTAGCTCTTATCGTTACAAATATCCTTGACAAAAATATCAAAGATTGCCTTACCGGTCTCAGAGAACTTGTTGTTTTCATTCACGATTCTCTTACCAATCTTCGCCTTAGTGTCATAGAATGCAACGATTTCGTCATTCGCAGCGAACACGCCAGTAGGCAGAGTAATAGTCTTGGTTTCGGGATCATATGCGAAAGCAGCCTCCGAAGCCGCCGCAGCAATAGGATACTTGTCACCAAGAGAACCATCGGGATTCTTCTTGTAAATATAAGCAATCTCAGCACCAGTTGCGCCGACAGCGTAGAACTCGGTGACTGCGGTAGTGCCGTTAGTAGTAGTCATAATATCCATGTAGTTATTAACGGTCTGAACACCCTTCTCGACCTCAGAACCCACCTGAACCGCAAGCGCACCGTCAACGATAGTACCGTTGGTTGCAGTAAAAGTCGAAGTCTTGTTTCTATCGGTAGCACCGATACGAGTACCATTCTTGCCCTCTGCATAGATAGTTTCCGAATCGACACTCATTTCTGCTTCCTGAAGATCGTCAAAGATAAACTTGCAGACGTTATTTGCAAGGTCGAACCATGTGATAGTTTCAATACCCTGAACAAGATACTTATCCGAAATAATCATAAGTTTCATCTCTCCTTTTCTTTATTGTTTTGTTTTGCTATTGAACCATACCATTCAAGAGAAGAGCTGTCAATGTCTTTTGAACTAACAACTCCGCCGTAAATGGCATGATTTATATTCTTACAAGCATCACGCTTTAAGACTCTATAAAAGCTATCATACATTTGACTTATATGACAGTCTTTAATATTATCGTAACCTATTGCAGTATTCTCGGTATTGCATAAAGCGGATGCAATGTTGGCAATATTTTGTTTGAGTGGTTTCTTTGCATTAAACTCTTGTTTCTTTTTCATTCTTTTGATAAGGTATTTTTTTACTGATTCAGAACCCGGTTTAATTTCGTTTACTATTTCGCTGTCGATATAATGAATAAACCGCACGAAGTCAACTATCTGATAATAGATGTTTTTGTCGATGATACACTTTCCGTCGAATAAAACCACTTCGTCGTTTTGAGGATTTATTGTTACCTCAAACTTCCGAAAGTCGATAGAGGGAAAAAGTATCTCCGTCATTTTTGGCACCATTTCCGGACTCTTCATGTTTCTAATAAACAAGTCGTAGTCTGTCACTGTTTCATAATCAATACCCTGTTCCCATAAATTAACCATGTCGTCATATGGACGCATAACAACGCTGTTTATCAGAGCCATATAATTAAACTCGCCAAAGGCTGCGATCTCACCTATCGTTGGGTTGTGTATTCTTAGCTTGTCATTGATTATATAGTCCTCGCCAAACACCAAATATTTGAGTTCGTCTAGCTGCCGCAAGCGTCTACATCCTCCGCTTCAAATCTAAGAATTCTACACCTATGATTGCTACCACAACCATCTTCTTCGTTCGATATAAGTTCAATCGGTTTCTTTCCGAGTCCAGTATAACCGTTAAAAAGTTGTTCTACTTCTTCTGCAAGTAGATCAATTCTGGTTGCACCCTCATCAGTTTTCATTTCGCCCTGATGCGAGATAACATAAAATTCAACAACCAACCTTTGAAATAGCGTACTTCCCGAATAGACCTTTGGAACATATATCCTATAACAGATATAATTAAGCTGTTCGTCCGGAGCCTCGGGGACCCTGATAAAGGGGTAAAGATTTGTGTACATCATATCCTCTGCGCTCTTTAACTCATCGTTGTTGACGAGTTCAAATATTCTTTCGTCATTGATTAGCATAGATGCGATTTGTCTTTTAAACTTTATAATCGTCTTGCTACTATTAGAACGTTTGGATTTATAATAACTCGTAGCCATTATAGTACATACACCACCTTTGCATAGAGTATACAATCGGAAACCGCCCCGACCGCAGATAATGCAATCCTTACCTGAGACTGTATTATCGAGGGTTCATTCTGAGCCTTTATCCGCAGTGTGTCACCAACACATTCGTATTCGTAATACTTTTCAGTATCGGGCATAAACGTTATATCCCAGTTTGGAGTAACGCCTGTCATCACATTACCGTCGGCATCATAGAATACAGCAGTATAAGTTTTATAGCTGCCGCCTGCCTTGATATGCGGATCCTTTCCATCGTATTTGATTTCACAGTTAAGTCCCTTTATTATCTCTTTGGGTTCTTCATAGTCTGCTATTTGTAAATCAAGATTGTCATGGTCTTGACTGCGCTCGTCCTGAGAAAGCACGAGCATGACAACACCGTGTATCAATTCGGGATCGTAAACAGAACTGATTACATTGCGATTTGTCACCACATATGTATCGGGGTCTTCTAAATCAACATCCATAATAAATCTCTGATACCTTCTGATTTTCATAGTATCCTCGTCAAGAGGCAAATACAAAGTGTATACAGTTTTTACCTTATCAATAATGCTATTGTAATTCAAGCCTTGGGTATACGAAGCCTTTTCGTCGGTAGCGCACCATCTTTCAATAATATCTCCATCGGCGTTTTGCCACCTCAGTAAACGGTTACACTCTCTGATAGTGCCTCGATAATATATTTCATTCTCAGAGTCCATATCGCTGACAAGCCAATAACGGTCTTGCCAATAAACATAGTCACCAGCGAAGAACTGCTCGTTCGGCATCGAGGTCATAGTTTTAACATGAAGCGTAGCTCCAGATAGAATCATGACTTCTCTTTCTTCGTCATTGATTACAACAGTCTTTTTAGATAGTGAACCCTCGCTATCGGAAATATAATCTCTTTTAGCGTGATTCTTTGTCCTATCCCTCATGGTTTTACCTTCTGCTGTAATCAAACTATCGTACAGTTCCCAACTTCTTCTCATGACTTATCCGCCCGAGACAACGATCTCACACAACTGATTCGTGAGCGTTATACATTTAAAAATCGCACGACGATATTCTGCGTGTGACATATCTTCGTTTTTAATGGACTGTAAAATAGAAACAATATCAATAACCCGAGAATCATCGTTTGACAGAAAGAATACATCATCGTTCCCGACAAGTTCGTATATCAAGTCTTGAATATAAACTTCTACCGTGTCTGCGTTTTCCTCTTTCAGCGGAATTATCTTAAATAGTTTATCAACTAACTTTTTATAATAATTCTCACAGGTCTTATCGGGAATCCACCCATACTGACTATTCATGACGAAATCGCATCCTTTAACTTTTCCTTGTAATCCCTGTTGGAATAAGTATAGTTGACCGCCAAAAGCCGTGAAGCCTTTGTAGTATCGTTGTATACTGTATTGATTTTATCAATGAGATTAGCAGGGGAGTACTCGTTATAATCTTTGGTAGACAGTCTTTCTCTTAGCAACTCGGAAGAATATAAATAGGGTTTAAGCCATTCGCAAATCATATAGTTACAGATAATATCAATCTCTTCATCTGTAAGTTCTGCTACAAACCCATCGTCCTCTTGTGTTCTTTTCTTTAGATTCTGCCTGCAAGTCTTGCCAAACTTTGCACAGGCAACATTCATTAATGCAATTATCCACTCGTCCCGCTCATCTTCGAGCAGAACAGTTAACTTGTATTCAAATATTTTCTTTGAAAAAATATCAACAATCGTTGTATAAGAAGTGCCCATATAAACACCTCATCATTCGTCAACGGTCAGATCAAAAGCCTCACACAGATACTTGATAGTCTTCATGGAGTCAATAGTGCCGTTGTTTATAAGGTCAGTAGCTTTAATGCCAATATGTTCTCTGACACCCTTTGGAAGCTTAGAGATTGCGAGTTTCATTTCCTCGAAAGGCAGAGTGAGAATATTTTCATAATCCTCAAATGAAGGAACACCCTCGTAATACTTTTCTACGCCGAGATATTTAAGAATCTCAGGGTCTTCAATACCAATCCAATTCTCGGTAAAAAATCTCGGCTGAGAATTTCGCATCGACATAAGCTCTTTAAGTTCAATGTCCTCAACGTCTCCCGGTTCACTCCATATGATCTTGTAACCAAGCTGTCTGTTGCTAATGTAAATCAGCCTGCCCATAGTAATATTCTTGCATTCAACAAGCATATCATCAGGAAGCTTCTGACGCTTCTTCGGCGCAGAAACTCTTGTGGGCTTTACTTCCTCAGCCACCGCTTCTGTAATATCTGTCTGTGCTTTAACATTCTTGTTAGAATTTCTTGTTGCCATAATTATTTCTCCTTTTATTCAAAAAATGGGGGACGCACTAAAACATCCCCCCAATAAAACATATTTTTTATGCAATGGAATAAATAGCCATTCTGCCAGTCTGGGCGATACCAACACCATATCTGTCAATGTAGGTGTACTCCTGAGACAGATCAGCATTGTCAAGAGGATTGCCAAGATATACAAAGGGTTCGCCCTCGTTGATAACCTTAATGGGTCTGTCGCCGCCTGCAATTATGTAAACCTTCTTGTCATCAAATGCAAAGTCGGTTGTACCGGGCTTGTAAACCTGTCTGATAAATGCAGTATTGGTGCCATAGAACTTACCGTAATAGCCGAGGTTGTAAAGGTCGCTCTTTGCCTCTTCGCCAATTTCCTTAATGTCGAGCTTCGCAAGAGCAGACTTTGTGCCGAAGATAGTTGCAGGCTTGCCTGTCTCTGCTTCAACACGGTTCACAAGAGTGCGAAGTTCCTCAGCATCGTAAGTGCCAGCGGTGGGGTTATAGATAGAACCAGCTTCAACAACCTTACTCAGAGCATTATAGCATTCGCCAAGAATTGCCTGCTTGAACGACTCTGCTACCTTATTAATAAAGTAGTTCAGATCAACCTTGCCCGAAAGAACTCTATCAAGTTCATCATAAATCTTGATAACCTTGGGCGAAGTCTTAATACGAATGTGTTCACCGTTAATAAACCTCTGTCTGCGAATACCCTGTGTACCGCGAGCAACTTCGGAAACAAAGAACAGAGAATCGTCTTCGATATAGAAATCATTTTCATCGCCAAGAGCAGTAGACTTAAATTCAACAAGCTGCATAAAGAACTCGTCGTTCTGGAATCCCTCGATTACTGTCTTCTGAAGTATAGTCTCCACAAGACTAAACATACCAGTACACTTGCCATCACGAATAGCCTTAATATCAATCTTGGTAGAATTGTTATTTGCTTCAACGAGTGCCTTTCTAAGCACCTCCATCGAATCCTTTACGGAATAATTAGCAGCGGGAACGCCCTTATATGCGTCAACCGCAAGCTGTACAATATCGTCAAAAGTATATTCAATAGCCATTTTCATTTCTCCTTTCTTTTATTTTTATAATCACTTGGTCTTGATAACAAAGAAGGTCTTACCCTTAACAATTTCCTTATCAATAATAGTACCGATAGCATTAGTATCGGTTGCCGAGTAAACCCACTTGGGAGTCGTGCCAAGTTTTACATAGCCACCCTTTGCGGCTTCGCCCTCGATAGCTTCGGGGGTAATAGAAAATACCGAACCAGTTTCGAGGCGATATACTCTCTGAGGTTCGCCGTCGGCCTTATTGATAAAATCTTCAAGTCCAGTTATAAGAACCTGACACTCCTTGTCAATTTCAACCGAAGCAACGAGACCGATTGTGTTCTTGTTGTCTGATGCTGTGGGGGCAGTAGTCTTGTAAACTTCCCTGTCAAGAAGTGTGTCTGTGATATGTACCACCATGCCGTTTTCAATATCGGCAGGGTTATCGTTTTCGTCGTAGTATCTTGCCGAGACGAGCTTGGAACCGTCATAAGTACCAGTCATAATATCAAGGCGTACTACAGGATGCTTAGTATTTGCCATAGTTGTTTCCTCCTTTATTTTTAATTCTTTCCAAATGCTTCAAATAAGCCACCATAAGGTTTCCTTTCAACATTGTCGCCATGATAACTGAACGATACTCTGTTTATGACCACATCGTTCTTGTCGGCTGCGAATGTCGAATGAATCCTTCCAAGCATTGCATAACACTTTTCCTCGATCTCATCAACAGAGTAATTAGAGTTATCTGTTTTAAGAGTCGAATACTCTTCACATTCTGCAAGCTTATCATCGAACTTTGCAAACAGACTTTCAAGGGCAGCGTTTCTATTTGCAGTCTCAATGTCGGTCTTGTAGTTTCTGAGTTCGCCTACTTCTGTTTCAAGTGCGCTATAATTCGCTCTCATATTATCAAGTTCAGTCTTTTCTTCTGCTGTAACGAAGACGCTGTAAACCTCGACAAAATTGGGGTCGATAGTTACACCGTTTTCATTCTTAGAATACTTCACCTTGTAGAACTTACTTTCCATCCACGACTGTACGATTGCATAATCATCAAAAGTCTGACAAATCCAATACTCGTCGTCGCTTGTATCAGTGAGCGCACGATAAATTGCTTCGCGCTTATCTTCGTCACTCATTGCAAAAGTAATGCTTCTGTTTTCAGCCGAATAGTACGAGGTGTTCTGGGCAGGAGCCTCAATAGGCTCATTAACAGAATTACATACAGTTCCCTCGGGTACAGTATCAGAAACAGTTGTGGGTTCCTGTGGGGTTTCCTGTACAGGTTCGCTCACAGAATTTTCCTCGCCTTTCTTTTTGAGATAATTCTCAACGGCGGTTCTTAGTTCACCCTCGGTCATATCTTCGGTAATCTTGAAATCAAGTTCGCCCTCGGTTACGCCAAGTTCGTCAAGAATCTTCTTGATAGTATCTGAATCCATGTTTATCTCTCCTTTCTCATAATTTGAATCTGCAACGCCAATAGCTTTGGAAACCTCGTTACACATTTCCTCAACAGTAACGATTCCGAGATTGTCGCTATTAGAATAGCCCACTATTGTCGCCCCAGAGTTTTGCATCGCTGGACGATGTTCGCCACCGAGCAGAGTTATTCCTGTGTACTTAAAATCAGAAATAACATAGCAGTCGTCAAAACGACTATAATGATAATCCAGAAATTCTACTTCCATCGACAGTTTTATCCTGTCGCTGTTCTCAATAATATCAATACAGTAATTGGAATAGCCTTTCCAAATATATCCATCACAATACACATAATGCAACCCATCTTCTTCAACAACTTCATAATTGTTGGTTTCGGGGATTAGTCCAACAGGTTGCTCTAGATAAATTTGTCTATTCTTGTCAGAATCAAATTTATCTTCTTCAATTACAATATCGTGTCCGCCGATTTCCAACTCTCCCTCATCGTTTTCTAAAACGTGTGCGAGAATTGGCACATTCGCTATTGTAGCTTCTGCACTGTTAAGCGAATCGGTCTTAAACTTCGTATTATGTAAACTACGCGCATCGTGACAAATTTTGAGTCTCAGTTTTAAAAATTTATCATTGTCAAAATTTTTGTCAACCGAAAAACTCGTAGGAATCTTGTCACGTTCAAACATAATAAACCTCCCTTCCAAACATTACAAGAATACTTTGTTTGTAAAAACAACCCCTTTTATTCCAGTTTCGGAAAAATGATTATCAGGTTTATTCTCAAAAAAGTACATCTTGTTGTGTTCGGAAAAAAGAACATAACCCGACTGTTTGAGTTTATCGGCAACATCTTTATCCATAGTCATAATAAAACGAGGACACCCATTCATCTCAATCAACCTCCCGATATTCATTTCCGACTTCGCTTTCTCGTGTTAATTCTCCTGCATCGCTTAATTCACTTTCTTCAATCTTTTTATCGGACTCGTCATCAGAAGACTTTGTAAAGGAAGTAGAAAGAGCTGTAAGCCTTTCGGGTAGATGAAGAATATCATTTTCGAGAAAGTTAATTCCGATCATATCAAGCGGCTCTGTACCTATGGTCGCACAAGCCATCATTGTAGTCGGCAGACTTGACTGTGCGCCGTTGAGATACATTTTGTAAAGTTCGTCCTTGTTGTACAATGTTGCATCAAGGAATTGAATTTTAAATTTGTATCGTCCCGCCCTCAGTTTTAAAAGCCTATTGATATTACGTTCGACCTGTCTTGAAAGATCGAATACCATTTGCATATCAGCTTTAATAGAAACACTTAGAGTAGCCGATGTTTTATTCTCGTCACCGAATATAAGAGAACTTACGCCTGCATCATTCCAAAAAGTCTTAATAGCATTATTAACATTGTTGTTATCCGCAGTTCCAGCGTTCTCGAAATCAAAATCTTTTGTGTCCATAGGGGTGAGGAAGGCGCCAATATTTTCAGGCAGCACATCAAGTAATGCGCTGTAATATTCAAGCAAAATATCACGGTCAATCAAGAAGTGTCCCTCGTTGTCTGTTGGAACTTTTAATGCAATAACTTTATAATTGTCGATCTCTGCTTTTGCTTTCTTTAATGATTTGTAATCATCAATATCATAAATACCCTCAAATACTCCAAGAAATGGAACAACGGGAAAAGGAACATCGTCAAGTAATTTGATACAAAATTGTCTCTTGGCATCCAATGTCTGCCACCTTATTCCTTCTTCTTTAAATAGGTTGTAGCGTTCGACAAATTCTTCCCCAAACCTTTCTAAATCCGAGGGATACTTTAAGAAGTATGTGAAATCAAAATCATATAAAAAACAACCGTCCTCAATACAACTGATCTTACAGTATTCAGGCGGAAGCGTCCTAATATAAAAAGAGTCCTGCGATTCATAAATGTAACCGTAGAACACATCTTCTTTAAAACATATTTTAAATATTTTAGTCATCTCGTGCCGTATATTCATTTTGTCGAGATAATGCAGAGCCTTAAAATAGCTTTCAGAATATTTCTCCTTATCTTCCTTTACCACTTCGAGTTTAAGCTTATAAGGAACGACTATATAAGAGAATAAGTGCATAGTTGCAAAATAATTTATCAAGCGTTTATAATGTGGGCTAACCAAATAAAGGTGACGCGACATTCGCCTAAGTTCGTCCTGATACAACTCTGGATGATGAATCCATCGTGCAACCGTATCTTTGGGATATTTGCACATAAAATGTAACGGATTGTTCCTTCGGATATATGGATCCTTATTGAGATCGCGGAGAATAAGTCTGCTCAACTGAGAATACTTTTTCATTTCAGGCGTTATTATTTCAAAACCGCCACTGTTTATTTCGTTTGTTTCTATGATACCTCACCACCAATCATTTTCGTATTTTCGGCTTCCTGTAAAAGAAGTCGCAAGTGTTGCGTATGGATTCTCTTTGCTTCTTGCTTATATCTCTTTCAAGTTCACAAGCGATATAGTTTGCATAAGCAAGAGAAGAATATCTGTCTTTTCTGTCATTGCCTTTTTCACTAAGTTTAACCTTTGCTCCAACGACCTCGTATTTAAGATTTATTATTTCGTTAATCATAAGCGAGGTCTGAATGTAAGGCATCATTAACTCTGTTTTCTTTTCGGGAGACAGATTCTTAAATCCTTTGAGAGTATTAAGATAAGCGTCAGCCTCTTGCTCTGTAATAAGCAGCCTGAGTTTACCACGCTTAATATTATCTTTGAGTAATGATGCACAATCACTATTGAATTGTGCCGAACCCTTTATACAATAAAGTATTTTAGGCGGGTTAGAAGAATTGCCTTTATAGTGTTCTGCCATTTCATCATTATTCTTACAGGTCACAGCAGGATATGTTTCGCCAGTATCAGGATCAATCAAATCTTTCATTAATTCGTCCACTACGCCCATACCAACGCCTTGCGCATCTATGCCCATATAGTCACAATTTAATTCCTCAAATATCTGTCTGATTCTTATTGCCTGCGTTTCAGAATGACCACCCTCGAAGTTTTCAAGGTAAAGAATATTTCTTATATACTGATCGTTCTTTGTAGGCAACAATTGCATAACAGTTATCGAAGTAGCATCATTCTTTCTTTTCTTGCTGCCCATAACAGCAATGTCGGCAACTACAATTCTTATTTCGCCATTCTGTTTAATAGGAAGTCTTAGTTCTTTTGTTGGCAAATTATCTGTAGTTGTTGGTAAATAAAATGCGTTTTGAACTTTTCTTGCGTAAACAAGTTCTTCATAATTGAAATACGCATCTTCACTTTCGCCATACCACAAACATTCGTTTTCCATTGCAAAGGAAACAGAGTTAAAGCTTGCCTCAGACATTTCATCCTCGATTTCCTCGCGCATAAGTATTCCCTCCTTTATCGAAAGCTGATAAGGAAGTCCACAGACAAAATATGATTTCTTATCATTAAGCATATTGCCTGCGTATGATTTGACGTGTTCCCACGCCCAATGCTTTTTAAACCATGCAGAACTTAAAAAGATTTGCTTATTTCTTTCTTTAAGGTGTGCATATTCCGGCTTGTTTAAATATCCTGCTTCCCTTGATGAAGTCAGGAACTTTTTCAGAACGGTATCAACAATATGTTTCTTGACCATTCTGAATTCATCTACTATCAGTATATTAGCACGATTGTGTCTGCCATTATCACTTGCAGTTACCGTCTTAACATAAGACCCATTCCTAAAAATGATAAAAGCACCACTGGTATTATTTTTGTACTCCAATATCTCGTTTCTTAACAACGCTGATCTTGGCATTAGTGTTAGAATAATTTTGCTTATTATTTCAGCCGACTGTTCTCGGCTTCCTGCCGAAATACAAATCTGTGTATTTGGGTAAAGAATACAACGTACACAACAAAAGATTGCAGTCAACAAGGATTTACCCTGTCCGCGACTGGCGATATATGTAAACTTCGCACATATATTCATCATTACAAGAAGAATACATTGAAAAGTTTTTAATCTTACGCCTAGATAATCTTCTGCGAATCTGTGTGGGTTAGCTCTATAATAACCACACCATTTATTTACAGCTTTCATTTGGCGTTCTTTGTCTTTAGACCAATTTCTCAAGACTCATCACCGCCAAATATATTTTCAATATCATAGCCCAGTTCGTCATCGTCTTCGTAACTCGGAGGTTCAACGGTGTACTTAGAAATCTCTGAATTGTATTCCGCTTCAAATGCTTCTGTATACTTATTCTTGATTCCAAACATTTTGCAGAAACAACCCAAAAACCAAACTATAATATATCTCTTGATACCATCAACATCTCTAAATCGTTCGTCGGGTTCGTCAATTGGTTCCTCGTCCTCCCATTCTTTGATTTTTAAACCAAAGCATTGATTGTCGGTCAACATCTCATTGTCTGATTTCTGTTTGGGTTGTAAGTTCGCCGAGGATAAACTTGCATTAAACTGATTGACCAATTTAGAAATATCATTTCCTTCTTCAAGAGCCTTTTGCATTTGTAATTGAATTAGACATATATTCTTAATAATTGTTTTTTGAGTAATCTCTTCACACTCAACGTCTTGCGACCATTCTTTGTATTTTGTGTCTAAGAAATGATACCCCTTGTCGTCAAGTCCGAAACCCCAAAAATCTCTGGTTTCCTGAGATACATCATACACCTCGACATCGGGCGCCATCTTGTATATCTCGGTAGCAGATTTTTCAATGTCTTCAAGCACATTGTCTGAATAAGTTTTATCAGCTAACGCCGCTCTATTGTTTAGCAAAGTGATATACTTTGTAACACGGTTTCCGTCATTAGAATCTTGGAATGCCTGTTCTGCCAAATAGTCATTGTAATAAATATCAAGAATCTGACATATGCGCCGATAAGTGTCGTGATAATCCGGAAACGCAATTTTAGTCACGTTGAATAAAGCATTGCAACAGTCATTGCAATACGGCATTCTCATATGATTGTTTGCGTGTAGAAAGTGATTGCTCTTTGGGAACAATCCCGCATTGTCGCTGTCCTTGCCACAAGAACAACAATGAAATGTATTTTGTGCAGCGTCGCCCGCCTGAATACGCAATATGTCTTCATTCATTTGCTTGACACTTTTACGCACATAAGATCCCTTAGACCCCTTGGGTCTACCAACGGGCTTCTTGGTTAAATCCTGTTTGGGCATAACGCCACCACCTTTCTTTCGTAATAATGGGGAGGGTTGGACTCGAACCAACAACGTTTCTAATGTCACGGTTTTACAGACCGCTTGCTTCACCAATTTGCATACC
>AUXO010535936.1_pt1 | contig 22760 bp, 29 predicted proteins | sample 768731 | NCBI WGS metagenome assembly AUXO01 (sample SAMN02715735, study PRJNA202380) | gut metagenome | biome: sheep rumen | host: Ovis aries | place: New Zealand: Palmerston North | reverse complement strand
ACAAATAGACCTGAGCAAAAGCTTAGGTTTTGAAAATTTTTTGAAATTTGTATTTATTTAAAAATTTTAAAAATAAGAAAAATTTCCTTGTATCTTAAAATTTATAAAGGCGGCATCAATGGCTCTGTTTTTCCATTTATAAAAATTAAAAAGAAAAATTTATATTTTTAATTTTCTTAAATAAAGAACTGTTTGAAAAGGAATCGAACCTTTATAAACTTTCCAAAGCAAACAAAAAAGCCTTTTGACAGAAAAATCCATCAAAAAGCTTAAATAACCAATATCTATTTCTGTCTTATATCTAAATATAAGACAGCTTTTCTTATATTTAGAGGGTATTTATTTCACGAAAATAAGTCCAGATTCGCCTTCGAACCCAGATTCTTCGATACCCTCTTCAATTGCGTTTACAAATAATTTGTAAAACATAAGAAAAATCTCCTTTAAATTATTTTTTAAGCTTTCTAGGAGAATCGAACTCCTATTAACTAATTACGAATCAGTCGTTCTCCCTTTAAACTAAGAAAGCAATAAAGCTTCCCATCGGATTTGAACCGATAACCTGCTGATTACAAATCAGCTACACTACCAATTGTGTTAGAGAAGCATAAAAAGCTGATGACGGGATTTGAACCCGTGGTCTTCTCCTTACCAAGGAGACGCTCTAACCAGCTGAGCCACAACAGCATAAGCTCCCCATCGGACTCGAACCGATAACCTTCTGATTACTAATCAGATGCACTACCTATTGTGCTAGAAGAGCATATTAAATTTAAAAGCTCCTGCCCAGATTCGAACTGAGATACCTTGATTACAAATCAAGAGTCCTACCATTGGACGACAAGAGCATAAGCTCCCCATCGGACTCGAACCGACAACCCTCTGATTACAGGTCAGATGCACTACCAATTGTGCTAAGAGAGCAAAATAAAAAGTGTCCTAGGTTACTCCTAAGACACTTCAGAATTTTCTTATTTTCACCTATGTTAGACATAGGTTCTATATTTTCCTATGTCAGCTCTTATGAATTTTTACATACAAAGAAAGCAGCGCCCTCTGTGGTCCCTGTTGTTTCTTCTGTATATGTAGTTGTCCATCCATAAAAGTTAAACATATCTAATAAACTCCTTAAAATAATTTCTTAATTATATTATATAGCAATAATATAAAAATTTCAATAGAAAATGCAATATTTTTGTTCTACACATTAAATTTAAAGAAAAAAGCTACTAAGACAAACCTAGTAGCTTTAAAAATTATAAATTTTTCTTACACAAATTAAGAAGTTTTTCTTCTCTTGAAACCTTTAAAACATTATCAAGCAAAAGTCTTACTTCTAAATCCTCTCCTAAAAGGTCTTTTGTAGGGAAAATAGATTTTACAACAAAAGCGTGACTTGCAAATCCCCAAGAATCACAAGAAAAAGCAATATTCTTTTTATCATCAATATCATACAAAAAAATATTTGACCCTCTATTATGAGTCTGTCTTGAAGGACATTCCTTACAATAAACTGTATATTCAATAAGAAAATATTTAACAGGATGAATTCTTTCTCCAAGGAGCATAGAACCATATTCCCAATCATAAAAATTTTTAAACTTACAAGGAATATACATCCTTCCAAAACAAAATTCTTTTGTAAGTCCCAAAAAAGCTCCAAAAACTTCAATATCATCTGTTGACATTTTATTGTAAATAGATTCATCTAAAGGTGTTGCCCCTCTATCAAGTATCGGAATATAGAAATCTATCCCATCAAAATTTATATATTTACCCATAAATTCCTCCTAATTGTTCATATACAATATGTATATTTAAAGACTAAGTAAATTATAAAAAGCAATAAAACCACAAGAAATAGCTAAAAAATACAAACATTAATATAATAAAGTATTATAAAACTTTGAAAGGATTTTCTTTTATGAATATAAGATATGTATGTAAAAATTGTGGTTCAGAACCAGCATACAACAGAAAACTAGATAAAATAGTTTGTGCATCCTGCGGTTCTGAAGATTTTGAATATATTGTTGATGAACTCTGCCCTAAATGCGGAGGAAAATTATGTTATGATGAAGAAAAAAATCTAATTCATTGTAAAAGCTGTAATTATCAAAGTATTGCAGGTATACAAGATGTTCCAGATAAAGATGACGCAACAATAAACCGAAAAGAAGAGCTAGAGAGAATAGCTGTTAATTCAGTAAAATGTCATTCTTGCGGTTCAGAAATTATTGTTGAAAAAAACACTGCATCTTTTAAATGTCCATATTGCGACAATGTTATAAACGTATCTGAAAATATAATAGGAATTTCAAAACCAGATGCAATAATTCCTTTTAAATTAGATAAATTTGAAGCTCAAGAGGCTTTTAAAAAATGGTCTAAAAAAGGATTTTTCTTAAATTCTAAATTTAAATACGGAGATAGAATAAAAGAAATAAAGCCTATGTATATTCCTTTCTGGATATATGATATGGATGAAAAAGGAACAATGTCTTTTGAAGCAGTAAAAGTAAGGCATTATAGTAGAGGAGATTATAACTACACAGAAACTTATTACTATGATTGTCAAAGAGATGTAGATTTTACATTTAAAAGACTTCCTTGTGACGCTTCAGAAAAAATGGACGATGAAAAAATGGATTTATTAGAACCATTTGATATGAATGAAGCAAAAATATTTAATATGGGATACTTAGAAGGAATTTTAACTGAAAAATATGATTATTCAGAGAAAGAACTTCTTCAAAGAGCATATAAGAAAGCTAGAAAATATGCAGAAAGAGAAGTCAGAAGACATATTTCTGCAGATGGATATACAGTAAGAAATTTAAGAAGAGATTCATCTAAAATACAAAATAGGAATGTAAGATACTTGCTTCTTCCAATATGGTTTGTAAATTATAATCACGATGGAAAAGACTATCCTTTTATGATGAACGGACAAACAGGGAAAGTTATAGGAAATCCTCCTGTTGACTATAAAAAAGTATTTGGATTGGGTACAGTTTTATCAATCATATCATCAATAATTTGTACCCTTATCATTTTGTAAGGAGGACTTTTTATGAAAAATTTTAAAAAATACTTGCTTGAAATAATAATTGTATTTGCACTATTTCTAATAAATCAAAACACAGTAAAAGCTTATGTCGATGATGAATGTAATGCTCTTGGAGATGAATATCCTTATGTAGAATCAAGAATACAATCATTTGAAAAAGCAAATGAATGTAATGTTGTTTTAAGACTATACGATAATTATGGAGATATAAAATCACAAACAGATTCTTGGTATAACACAATAGCTGATTCTCTTAAATATGACAAAACAATCATTTTTGCCATAAACTTTGCAACTAGAGAAACACTAATTATTGGATACGATAAATATGATTGGGTAGATTTTAATGATAATTCATCAATAGTTGTCGATACAGCTCCATATTTAACAAGTGAAAATTACTCAGGATGTATCGATGTATTTTTAGAAATGCTCCCAAGACATATAACAACTCAAAAAGCAATAAAAGCATCCTTAATAATAATCATTAATTTAATTATTTGGAACTTGATAATATTTTTAATTTCAAGAACTTATGGAAACAAAGATACAACTACTCCACAAACATATTTAACAGAAAATAGCAGAATTGTAGGAAGAAGAGATATTTTCCTAAGAAAGACTGTAACAAAAACAAGAAAATCAAGTAGCTCTTCAGGTGGAGGAGGTCATTCTCACGGTCACGGAGGAGTTGGTCATTTTTAATATTTAGTTGTTAGATATTAAAAAAAATAGTATAATATAAACAAATAGAAATATTTTTTATTAGGAGGAACAAATGGCAGTTATTGGGAAGTTTGTCGATAACAAAGACAAACTAAAAGACATTTGTCTATATGAAGACGATAATACTCATCTTTTCTATGCTGTTAATATAAGCGGAGATTTTCATAACTATACAGAGCCTTTTAAAACTTACGAAGAGCTTGAAGGTGCTCTAAGAAGAGGTGAAAATCATTGGGTGAGCCTTGCAAGTCACGTAAGACTTGAGGAAAAAATGCTAAGTGAATAATAAATAAAAAAATAAAAGACCTAAAAGAGGTCTTTTATTTTTTTAGCTTATATAATTTTTTATAACACATAAAACATCAAACATTTCATCAAAAGAAACTCTAATTCCTTCTATTCCATTTCTTTTGGCACCTTTAACATTGTCTTTATTATCGTCTAAAAAAATAATCTCGTTAGCTTTAAATGGAACATTTTTCAAAACATATTGATAAATATTATCATAAGGTTTTACCATCCCGATTTCATATGAATAGAATTTGTAATCAGGATTTAAATTACTAATAACCTCGTCTATCTCATCCGCCCAAATAGTTGAAATATTCGAAAGAATTCCTACCTTTATACCAAGCTTTTTAAATTCACCAAAAGCTTTATAAGAATTCAAATTAATATCACCTAAATTCTTTCTATACATAATAATTATCTCATCAATAGAAAGAGGACTTCCTGTCATTGTCTTTATATATCTAGCATACTCTTCTTTTGTTGAATATCTCTTCTCAAAAAATTCAAAATAATTTTCTGTATATAAATATTTTCCAAATTCTTCTGGTGGAATATTAGCCTGTATATCTTTAGCAAATTGTACTCTATTAAATCTTTTAAATACAACTCCACCTAAATCAAATAAAATAAGCTTTACACTCATATAGTCTCTCCTTTCAATCAAATAACATCTGTTCTTATATTGATATTTTATAAGAAGAACTATATAAATATAAAGCCAAATAAGATTTTTTAAATTATTTTTGATAAAATATTTTCTGAAAAATCATTAATTTTATCAATAGCTACCATATAAGGAATTTGAAATTTAGTATTTCTTTGAAACTTCTCAAAATAATCAACATCAGAATATTTTAAATGATGCAGATTTTTAATATTAATATATTTTTCAAGTTCATACATCCTGAAATCAGGTTTTTCTAAAAGGAAAAATAAATCATATATGCTTTTACAAGGAGGAAAACTATCTTTATAAATAGAATTTAACTTCTCAGCAATATATTTTTCTCTTAAAATAAATCTAACGCCTTTTATATCTTGAGTAGGAACTTCTTCATCTATAAGAAAAATTCTAAAACCAAGTCTTTCTTCTAGTTTTATTTTCTGCTCATAATTAAGAATTTTACTAGAATAAATTTTTAAAAACTCTTCTTCTCTTGGAAAATATCCAAGGAAATTTCCCATAGCACACCATCCACCAATAGAATACATAGGGTCTATTTCTTCTAAAATTTCAGGATTTAAAGTTATAAAATCTTTCATAAAAAATCTCCAAAATAAATTAATCTGAAAAATCAACAATCTTTTTCATAAAAGAGTTAGTTTTCTTTTTCTTTTCCCCAAGTACACAAACTTCAGTTTCAGTTACACAAATATCAATAATTTTCCCCTTATAAAAACCATTTATAATAACTTTGTCTAAATTATCAATTTTTAAAAAATTAAATTCTTTTAAAGACGCTTTAAAACTATCATTTCCACAAAAGATAAGAATTTCTTTAATTTCAAAATCATTTGTTTCACTAAGTTTATTTATAAAATCTCGTATATTACCAGAATAATCAAAGTATCCAAAATGCCTATCTTTGAGTTTAAAAGTATTAGACATAAAAACCCCCTCCAAAAATTAATATACTGTATTTTATTAAAAAAGTCAGCAATAACTTTATAAAATATGGTTTATTAACAGTTTTTTAATATTTATTTTTGTTGATGTGTATACATCAAGAATAAAAACATAGAATATAAAGTACAGAACAAATTTCAGGAGGAAAGACTAAATGAATGGCGAAAATTTATCTTTAGATACTATTAAAAAACTTGAAAAAATGGGATGGAAATTAGAATTAAGTAGTGTCCCTAAAAAAGATTCTTATTTTAATGTCTTTGTTAATAAGTATTTAGTTAATTTAACACTTGTTAAAAGTCCACTAGAAGTTCCTAATACTTGGCTTGGAACAATATGGAGTAATATCGAAAGAAAAAGTATAGATATTTCAGATTCATATGATTTTGAAACAGATAAACCAAACAGATTTGTTCTAAAAGAAGAAAATGATGTTTTGGAATTTGCAAAAGCTGTTGATAAGTTTGTAAAAAACAAATATAAAGGACTTGATATAGATTAAGAATTTTTAAAGGAGATAAATATGGACATTAAAGAATTAGCAACTATTGGTATGATGCTTTTAAGAAATGAAAAACATTATACTTATTGTATGTTTACAGAATATGAAGATGGAACAATAGAAATCAAAAAGAAAAATGCGGAGGAAAAAAAATGAATATTCCAAAAGGAACATTTACGGGTCATTACGATTGTGAAGGAATTCCTATCTATGTAGGAGATATAGTCGTTGAGGGATGTAACGGAAATAAAGCAGAAGTAATCTTTGATGAAAAAAGAGGTGCTTTGTGGCTCAAAGGTTTAGAAGAAGGATATGGAATTGAAAATTCAGATGTAGAATGGGAAGTAGTTGAAAGTAAGTACAGTAATACTCACAAAAAACTCCCTTTCTATTGTAACGAAAGATAGTATAAAAAAAGAAAGAACTTTAATAGTTCTTTCTTTTTTGTTTGATAAAATACAATTAATATGTTATTATAATAATAAGAAAATTTTCAAGGAGCTTTTGTATGAAATTTTATGATGCTTGGGATTATTTAAATAATCACGTAATTTTCGAAGATGAAGATGGTTTTTCGATGTTCCAAGAATGTCTTGATATGGAAATTGTAAAGGTAAATCCTGATACAAATTCAATATCAGACAATGAAGAAGAAAATACATCTACAAGAATATGGCTTGAATGTGGACCATATAAAAAAGATTGCAGAACACACGATATAAAACTTGATTGTGGAGCAAAAACGTTTGAAAAAGCAATTAAAAAGCTAGCAAAAAAAGTAAAAAAAGTTTATGGGGATGACAAAGAAAAAGCCTTAAAGAAAGTAAAAAAGAAATATCCAGATATTTTCAATAAACAAAAAGAGAGCTAAAAAGCTCTCTTTTTTATTACTCTAAAGTATAATCACTTAACAATTCTTTAAGTTCCTGTTGCCCTTCATAAAACTTACTATCAGCATTTAGAAAGTATTTATTACAATCTTCAGACTGAGGATTGTTTATATAAGCTATAAAACCATCTTTTGTTGAGTACATACCATCTAAATAAATCTGTTTAATATTTTCAAAATTTGAATCATTGTATGTATCTATTTTTTCAAAATCTTCTATAACATCTGTAAAAGAACCAGCAACAAAATCACTTAAAGCAGACATATCACTTGTTAAAACAAAAGATTGAGCCTCATCATAAGCAAGAACATAGTTATCAGCAGCTTGAGTTATATTATATAAGAAGCTAACATCATTCTGAGTAGCAACTTTTACATTTGAATAATCAGCAGCATCCCCACTATCTAAAAGATTTTGAATATTTTGAAGAACTTCTTCTGAATAAATATCGGTAATAGGAACGTCTCCTAAATCACCAAGACTGTCAATAAGTTCATTATTTTTATTATATTCATCTAAGTCTTCAGAAGAAAAACTAGATGAAGAATCATTAGAATCAATGCTTTCAGAAGATTTAGAATTATTTTCTAAATTTTCTACATCTTCTTTAACAATCTTAGTTTTAGAACTTAACTTCTTTTTATAATCATCGCTTGTACTAATCTCAGCAAAATCCTTAACTGTCATAGCTTCTTTGTTCTTTTTGTTGTCAGATTTTAAACTAAATGCTCTTAAAGTTAGAATAGCAAGAAGTATTGCAATAACACCAACTATTCCAAATATAAAAATTTTTTTATTCAAAATGATTATCCTCCTATAATTACAGTTTCTGTTTCATCAGAAGATTCTGATTCTTCTGTTTCAGTTTCTTCTGAATCTTCATTATCTTCATTATCTTCATTATCTTCTATTACTTCTTCAGTATTATCAATAACTTCTGTTTCTTCAGCAGGAATACTTTCTAATCCTTTAAGAAGAGATTCGTCTCCACCTGAAGATAAAAAGTTCTTATAATTTTCTCTAGTAATATTGTAACCAAGGTCAATATAAGTTTCCAAAATCTTACTGAATTCAATTTCAGAAGAATCAAGATAATCTAAATAATCAGCAATCTTAGTAGAGAAATAAATAGGTTCATCTGTAAACGTGTGATACATAACGTGGAATGGAGCCCCATTTGTAGTAAGAACAATTCCTTGACAACCTATATATGAACACAATGTATCAACAAAAGAATAAAGTTCATACCATTCTCCAAGTGGAGTTGCTTGAGAATCAATATAATTTTGAATTGTATCATCAAGGTCTAAATAAGCAATAAATTCTTCATCGTAATAAGCCTTACCTACACCGTTATTATATACAACTTTTTCTTCAGGTTCTTCAAAAGAATAACTTAAAATTTCACATTTACTTAAATTTCTAGCTTTAGTATAAGTATCTATTAAATATTCCAAAGTAATTTCATCTTCAGAATACTGAGAAACAGAACTAATAAGATAACTAGACCTATTTGCATAAAAGTATTTATATTCATTTAAACTACTGATATCTTCTTCAAAAAGTTTATAAGCTTCACTATCTTCGTGAGTAATCTCTTTTTTTGGAGTAGGAGTAGGTGTTGAAACCTCTATATCACTGGTCTCAATAATTAAATCATCAATAGATTCAGGTTCCTTTTTCCCACAACCTGCAAGTAAAGAACCAACAAGGACTAAAGATAAGCCTGTAGCAGCTATTTTTCTTAATTTCATAAAAACCTCCAAAAACTATAAATATATATATTTCTATTATATAGTAAAAGTTTTTTCTTTAAAGGCTTAAAATGTTTGAAAAATATGAAAGATAAACACTAAAAAAAGAAATTATTTTAGATATTACATAATAAAATATATACAAATACAACATTAAAGGAGAGTTTTGAATGAATAAAACCGATTTAGCAAGACAAATATCTTATGACACTGGTTATAAGATAAAGGATATTGAAATTATTTTAGATGCTTTTACAGACTTTGCAGAACAAGCTCTCGCCAGAGGAGAGACTGTAAGATTAGTAAACTTTGGAGCATTTGTTCCTGAACATAAGCCAGAGAGGAATGGCACTAATCCAAAGACACAAGAAAAAATTGTGATTGCAGAAAGAAATACTGTTCGTTTTAAGCCAGGAAAAGATTTAAAAAAGATAATGAATATCGAGGAATAAAAAAAGAGGGTTTTTACCCTCTTTTTTTTAACTATTTACATCTCTATCATTAAGCCAATATTTTGAAGCTTCCTTTTTAAACTTAATAATATCTTTTTCAGAAAATAAAAGAAAATGATTTAAATCACATCCCACATTTAATCCAAAAGGTTTAAAAAGCCCAGAAGCTCTGTGAACGTGTCCAAATAAATTATAAAAACCCTCTTTATGTCTAGAAGGATAATGATTTAAATAAAGATTTAAATTTAAATCAATTGTTAAATATTCGTCTTCCTTCACATCATAAAAACCTTTGTCAATTAAAAATTTTCTAAATTTTCTAAAATTCCCATTAAAACATTCATTGATAATTCTCTCTTCATTATTACCAATTATTAAGATAACTTTTGGCTTTATTTCTTTTACAGTTTCAACACCAATTTTCCAACTATCTTTGTCATAAGCATTATAATTTAAAAAATCTCCAACCACATATATAATGTCTTCTTCTTTTGTCTGTGTATTCCAAAGATTTATTATAAATTCTTTAAATTCCTCACTATCTTTGAAAGGTCTATTTTCTCTTTCAAGTATTCTCTCGCTACAGATATGTATATCTGATGTAAAAAAATAAGACATAAAAACTCCTTTAAAATTTTAAATTATTCATTGAATTATAGATGAAAAAATATTAATATATAAAGAAGAAAAATAAAAAAAATAAAAAAGTGAGGAATTTTTTTGAGATACAATAATACAGCAATTTATCTTGAAGTAGTTTGTTTATGTTTTCTTATTTTGTTAGGAATAGTAAAAATTGGATTTCCAGAAAAAGAATCTGTTACAAATACTGAAACAGTAGTTGAGCAACAAGAATTAAAAGAAGAAGTTTCAACAGAAGAAATAAATAATGTAGAAATAGAGAACTTAGAAAAAGAATTAAAAACTCAAGCTGAAGAAATTTCTGTATCAGATACTCAAGAAACAGAAGAACCAGTTGAAAAAATAACAGAAGACATAATTAAAACCGAAGAAAAAGAAAAAAAGAAAACAGATATTACCGAAATTAAATATGCAGAATTTTTAGAAAAAAAAGAAAATGGTGAAATAACAACTGTATATTTTGAGGATAATAAAGAAGAATTATACGTAAGAGATATAAACGGAGAATTGTTTAAAACAACTAATCCTGATTATGAAACATTTAAAAAAGATTTATTAGAAGAAGGATTAGAAGTCAAGAATTTTACAGAGCTTAGAAAAAATAAAGAAATAAGAATAAAAAACAATGAAGTAAGTTCACTTGATGGACTTTTTGGTATTCTACTTTTATTTGGTATAGGAGCAGCTTTTATTTGGTTTCTAACAAGAGAACAAAGTTCTTCTTCAAATACTATATCAAATATGAATTTAAAAACTAATAATCTTACTAGTAATGTTAAATTTGCAACACAAAAAAGTTCAAAAACTTTTAATGATATTGCAGGTTTAAAAGAAGTAAAAAAAGATTTAATAAGTATTGTAGATTTCTTAAAAAATAATTCAGAATACATAGAAGCAGGAGCAAAACTTCCAAAAGGAATTATTCTCTATGGACCTCCTGGAACAGGTAAAACACTCATTTCAAAAGCTATGTCAGGTGAAGCAAATGTAAACTTTTTAAGAGCTTCTGGTTCTGATTTTACAGAAATGTATGTAGGTGTTGGACCAAAGAGAGTTAGAGAACTTTTCAGAGAAGCTAGAGCAAAAGCTCCTTGTATAATTTTTATCGATGAAATTGATGCAGTTGGAGCAAAAAGAGGACCAACAGAAAATTCCGAAGATAAAAAGACTATTAATGCTATCCTTACCGAAATGGATGGATTTACAGAAACAGAAAATATTTTAGTAATTGGAGCAACAAATAGAATTGAAGATTTAGACCCAGCACTTCTAAGACCAGGTCGATTCACAGATAAATTTTGTATTCCTCTTCCAGAAACAGCAGAAGAAAGATTAGAAATCATAAATATATATTCCAAGAATAAAAAATTTGCAGAAGATGTAGACTTTAATTTGTTAGCAAAAGAAACAATAGGTTTTAGTCCAGCACAGATAGAAGCACTTTTAAATGAAGCAGCTATTATCAGTGTTCAAGAAAAGAAAAAGTTTATAGATAAATCTATTATAGAAAAAGCAATGTTCAAAATGCTTTTGCACGGACACGCTAAAGAAAATCAATCTTCCAGAGATAAAGATGAATTAAAACTTGTAGCTTGGCACGAAGCAGGGCACGCACTTATTGGAAAATTAAATGGAAAAGAAGTAAATAAAGTAACAATCGTATCATCTACATCTGGAGCAGGCGGAGTTACATTTACAACGCCTACAAAAATGGGACTACACTCAGTAGAAGATTTGAAAAACGAAGTAAAAGAACTCTATGGTGGACGAATAGCAGAATTTTTATTGTTTAATGATAAAGAAAAAGTAACAACAGGAGCTTCGAATGATATTGATAGGGCAACAAATATAATAAAAGATATCGTTACTAAATATGGAATGAACGAAACATTTGGCTTATTAAACCTTGGAAATTTAGAAGTAGACAAAGAAACTACTTTGCAAGAAGAAATAAAACTTGCAAAAGAATTAGAAAATGATACAATAAAGATACTCACAGAAAATAAAGATAAGCTTGAAGAAATAGCCAATCTTTTACTTGAAAAAGAAACTATTCACGAAAAAGATTTGGATGAAATTATTTTTAGACAATAAGATGTTAATTAAGAGGAGAATAAACCTTGAAAGCTAAGACCATAGAAGAAATTTTAAATATGAACCCAACAGAACTTGTTGATTGGTTAAATAAAGAATTTGAGCTTGAAGTTCCAACAAAGTTGGAAACTATAGAAGAACTTAAAGGAGCAAGTAAACTTTTAAGTAAAACAACAAACACATATTCGTATTTAATGAGCGTATCATCATATGCTAAAATTAGTGTAAGAGAAAAGAAAAGAGAATCTGACAAAGCAAGTAAACTTGCAAAAGCAAATAAAGACAAAACTTTAGAAGATGAACTTAACTTAGCAGCAGCTAAAGCAAAGCTTGAATACGAAAATATGGTAGATAGAAAAGAAGCTATAGATAATCAAGCAGACATTGCAAACAAGCAGTATAATGCAATTAGTAGAATGATTGCAGTTAAACGTGAGATTAATACAGAACTTCAAATGCTTAGTTCAGAAGCATAATAAAAAAGACCCATAAAAGGGTCTTTTTGTTTTTATCTTCTGGACTCATAAACCTCATAACAAGGACTTAAAAGTTCAGAAATTTCATCGTGTCTAAAAATAAACACTGTGTCACTAAACAAAGGAACATACTCATAATTTTCTTTTAAAGCTTTCTCAAACATAGCAGAATACTTATTAAAAGTATCTTCTTCTATTAATGTCTTACAGAAAAAACAACTAGAAGACTTAAGAAGCTGAAATCCAAAATACTTATCATCTTTAAATACATTCTTTTCAAAATTGATAGGAAGAGATACTTTGTCTTCAATGAAACGAGGATTAAAAATAACAAAATATCCCATATCCTTTTCCCATTCGTAAATATCTTTAGCCATTTTAAGCTCAAACTTATCAAAAATAGGTGAAAGCCAGAAAGGTGTTATAACAGATATAAACATAAGAGGGAAAAGTGCCCACTCGTGAGATTCAAAAAAAGCTTCAAAAGGAAGTGTAATTAAACACATAATACCTCCCATAACAAACAAAGAAGCAAAACAAATAATGATGTGAGCTATTTGTAGTCTGTTAAACTTTGCATCCTTCTTTAAAAACTCATCGATAAACTTATTATATTCCTTTGATGTAACATCCTTTAAATTAACCATTAATTTTTCCTCCTTAGATAAAGTTAAAAAAACTTATACATAATAAATTATATACAACAAAAAGCCTTTTATAAACAAAATAAAAAAGACCCATAAAAGGGTCTTTTTATTTTATCTTCTAGATTCATAAACCTCATAAGCAGGGTTCAAAAGTCCAGAAATCTGGTCATTTTTAAAGACATATACAGCATCTTCAAAATCAAATTTCTTATCTTTTCTTCTAAATTCTCTAAACATCTCATTATATGTCTGATAAGTATTTTCATCGAGAAAAGTCTTACAGAAATAACATTTGTCAGATTTTAATATCTGGAATTTGAAATATCTGTCATCTTTTACAACAACATTCTCAAAATTAATTGGAAGAGTTTCATAATCGTGGAAAAATCTTGGATTATACATAACAAAGAAACCTTTATCTTTTTCCCACTCATAAATGTTCTTCACAATTTTAAGCTCGATTTTTGTTAAAATAACATAAAGAACAAAAGGTGCAGAAACGCAAACAAGTAAAAATAAGAAGATAATCCATTTATGTGCATTAACAAAATCATTAAAAAAAGAAGTTATTAAAGCTCCAATGACTACAAAAACAGCTGCAGAACCAAAGCACATTACAGTGTGAAGCCATTGAAAAATAGAAAAATTCTTCTCTTTCTTTAGATACTCCTCTATAAAATCGTTATACTCGTTTGACATAACATCTTTTAAATTTACCATAAAATCATTCCTCCTTAGAAAGTTTAAAAACTTATATATACTAAATTATATACAATAGTAAGCCCTTTATGAGAAATAAACAAAAAAAGAAATAGAAGCTAATTTAAGCTCCTATTTCTTTAGCAAGAAAATGTTCTTTTTTCTCCAAGATAAAATCAATATCAATCTTATTTAAATCGACATTCTTCCAAGCAACATAAACTCTAAATAAATCATTAGAATCTTCTAAAGAATTGTGAGCTATAGATTTATTATCGATTTTTAAGATTCTCATAATATTCTCTAATGACCAATTACTATTCTTATAATAACCATAAGAAATCTTAGAAACTATATACTGAATATTTTTAATATAAGAAAAGAAAGGATAAGTAACATTACAAGGGACAGACCGATGCAAAAATTTAATATCACTATCTCCCCAAGTAAAAATATTCTGTACCTGATATTTATCCAAAAGATTCTGAGCTTCTGAATAAACTTCATTAAAATTTCTAGCTTTTTCAATATCAGCAGTTGAAAGACCTGTGAGATGCTCACAAAATTCATCAACTTCTGTAAAATCATATGGTTTTAAGAGAGAATAATATTTGTCAATAATTTCATCTTTTTCTGTATCAACAATAACAAAGCCAATTGAAATAGCTTTATTTTTGCCAGCCTCAACATCAAGGAAACAAATGTTCTTTCCATCATAATGAAGGGTTGGTATATAAGGTGTTTCTCTAAACTTTTTCATCTCTTCTTCACGATGTAATTCTCTCTGAGCCTTGCTTCTTTTTTTGTGACTTATTTCACTTTGCTCTTCGTTAAATCTGAGAATATCGTTAGTTTCTTTTAAAGATAAAAATTCGTTTGCTCTTTTCTCATCCCCAAATCTAAATGTCTTCACATAGGGATTAGAAACAGTTTTTATAACCTTTAAAAATTCATCTTTGGAATAAAACAATTTGTTTATTTCATTACTTCTCAAAGCAAAAATAACTGGCATAACCATTCCTCCTGTGATAACATAAAAATATATTATCTTAATACTATATAATTTATATTATACAAAAAAGACTTAAATTATTTTATTTACAAGGAGCTTTTATGAAAACATTAATAGTTAATGCTTTTGGTGGACCAGGAGTTGGAAAAACAACTTGTTGTTGGGCAATAGCAAGTGAGTTAAAAAAGAGAGGAATTCTTGCTGAATATGTCTCTGAATATGCAAAAGAACTTGTATACGAAGAAAGATTTGATATGCTAAATGACTCTATGGAAAATCAAAAAATAATTTATGCAGAGCAAAAACATAGACTTGATAGATTAATAGGAAAAGTAAGAGTTGTAGTAACTGATTCTCCATTACTTCTTAGTATAATTTATGCTAATGATGCAACAGATGAATTTAAAAAGGATATATTGGATGGATTTAATAGCTATAACAATTTTAATGTGATTGTTTTAAGAAATAAAAAACAAAAATATGAACAAGCAGGAAGAAAACAAACAAGAGAAGAAAGTTTAAAAAAAGACAAAGAAATAAAAAACCTATTAGATGACAACAAAATTTATTATGGAACATATTATCACAGTACAATAGATACAACTCTAATAGAAAACATATTAACAACTTTAAAAAATATAAAATAAAAAGAGAGTGGTTACCACTCTCTTTTTTTTATTTAAGCTTCAGCACTCTTTTTCTTTCTTGTGCGAATCTTAACGTTAGGTGAAATAGGAACAATTTTGTTAATAGAAGTATTCTTTCTAGAAACAAGAACTCTTCCTGATTTAATATCATCAGTATGAATTTCTGTCAATTTATAACAGAAATTAAACAATCCCCTAGGTACTTCTTCCAAAGTTCCATAAATATAAGCCTCACAAAGTTCTTCAGCAGAAGTTATCGCATCCTTTTCAATCCTTGTACAGGTTGAAGGAATAATGAGCTTCTTAAGAACTCTAAGATTGCAAAGTGCGTTGTTTTCAAGAACTTCTACAGCACCAAGGTCAAGTTCTTCAAGATAACGAGTAGGGATAGTTGAATAATAAACAGTTTTAACTCCCTTTCCAAGAATGAACTTTGTAATAGAACATCCATTATAAACATTTCTGCCAAGATGTGTAACGCTATCTGGAATAATTGCCTCTGTAATATTAGTATATTCAAAAGCTCCATCTCCAATATCCTGACATCCATCGTCAATAACAAATTTTGTAATTTCTGAACAATATCTAAAAGCATTGCTTCCAATAGATACAAGCTTTCCAAAAAGTATATCAAAAAGCTTTTTACATCTTTCAAAAGCACAATCAGCAATAGAAGTTACATTAGGCAAATAGACTTTCACAAGCTCATCACAATCTTCAAAACATCCAAAACCAAGTTCAGTAATAACATCTGAAACAAACTCAGTAATATTACAACCACCAAATACATAAGCATCAAGTTTTGTAATCTTTGAAGAAAGTTTAACGCTTGACAAATTTGCGCAGTCATAAAACAGATATTTTGAAAGAGTCGTAATTTCGCAATCTTCATCAAACTCTACACTCTCAAGAAGTGTGTTTCTATGAAAAGCATAAGCTTCAAGAACTTTCAACGCTTTATAAGCATAAAACTTCTTAAGATGAGAACCACAAAAAGCTTTTTCCCTAATTTCTTCAACATATTCTAAGTTTATTTCTTCAATAGGACAACAACTAAATGCTTCTTTTCCAATAATTTTAATACTCTTTGAAAGAACAACTTTCTTAAGAGAGCAAATATCGTAAAAGCATCTTTCAGGAATTTCTGTTCCAATAAAGTCTTCAGGAAATACAATCTCTCTGAAATTACATCCCCTAAAAAGATTTGAATTCAAAACAGAATCTTTTTTAAGAATAAGTTTTGTGAAAATAGAATTATAAATAGCATAATCCTCAATCTTATCGACCTGATTCAAATCTAAAACAAATTCCCTAGGAAGAGAAGTTGCGTCTTCTATTCTTGAATCATAAAAAGCATACTTTCCAAGAAATTCAATTTTATCAAGACCTGTAACATTTTTTCCAAATTTTGCACCCTTGCAAACATAAGCAGGAAACTCAGTCTGATTAAATTTAAAATTTAAAACAGTTGTTTCACAAAAACCATATTCAGGAACTGCAAAACTAAGTCCATTAAAATCTACAACACAACCAGCAAAAGCAGATTTTCCAAGTTTACTTAACTTAGAATCAATCTCAAAAACAACATCTCTCTGGTCCCAATAGGAAGACAAAAGAGCTTCATCTTCAATCTCAGAAACATTTTTAGGGACAACTAATGTATCATTTGTTTTTGTTCTCCAAAAAGCCCTGGTACAAATTTTCTCAAGATTCTCATTAAAAATAACCTTTTTAAGAGTATGTTTGTACTCATACGCAAAATACGCTGGAATAAATTTCAAAAACTTAGGAAATTTAAGTTCTGTAATTTTACGCTTTGGGAAAGCACTAAGATTAAAACCAAGCTCAGTAATCTTATAACCATCGACTTCATCAGGCATAATAAGCTCATCTGAACGCATTCTAACTTTTACAAGTTTTGCTGTCTTAGCTTCTTCGTCTAAAACTTCAATCTTAAAATCTTTAGAACAAGCAATGTCAACATTGTGATTGCTATAAACTCTTTCAATCTGACAAGCAAGTCTAGTAGATTCTGTAGAAAATTTCTTAAAGTTGTAACACTCATAAACAATGCTTTGTTCACTGAAATCATCAACATAAGAGCTAAATTCTATTTCTTCAAGATTAGGGCAACCGATAAACGTTTTTGGGAAAGTCTTTCCAATGGTTGAAGGAAAAACAACCTTCTTGACACTATCGTTACCTGTAAAAGCACCTGCCTCAACAGCAAATACATTGTATTTGTCAAGTTTAGGCGGAATAATTACAGTCTCTTCATTTCCGTTATACGATGTAATTCTAGCCAGTCCAAACTTAATCTCGTAATCGTAATTACCAATATTCATTTATTATCTTCCTCCTATTTTGGCAAAGCCAATATTTAAACTACTTTATTATATTAAAAATAGATACAAAAGATAAATCAAAATTTTAAATAATTAAATTATTTCATTGAAACTATGTTGTTCAACAATTTATAGAAAAAATTTACAAAAAAAGAAGGAATAAGTTAAATCTCGTTCCTTCTTTCTACAAAATAATCAAATCGGTCTAAGCTACAAGGCTCATCTTCTTCTATTGTATAACAATAATCTCTATCTATAGATGAATCAATTCCCATAAACTTTAGGAATTTAGCTGTCTTTTCTACACAGTTATAAAGTCCACCACCGATAATTGTTATATCGTCCCCTCTTAGAGAATTAAGAAGTTGATAAAGTCCATAACAAATATAATCCAATTCTACAGATTTTGAAGTTCTATTTCCAATTATATAACCATCTTGTTCTTTAAAAAGGAAAGAACCCATAGGAATTTCAACATTTGCTTTAATAGCTCCCTTATCAATATTAAAATGAGAACTATTTAAAAGTTTTCCTCTAGTATAAGATGCTTCGTATAATTTGAAAACAGGATAATATGATAATTTTTCAAAAATCTCTTTAGGAATATCGTCTCCTTGAGATATATGTTCCTCCATAATGCAAACTATTTTATCATAATCTTTGCCATTTTTGTTAAGGTAGGAAATTATATCATCAACATACGAGTCATCAAAACTATTCCTAAATTTGCTCTGGATATCCACAATAAATAAAGTTTTCATCATTCATCTCCTAATAGTAAATATGAACTTCCAGATATAAAGATAATTTCCTCCTTATAATAAGTTCTATTTATTATAAGCAAAAAATTCTTCATAAATAATAAAATAATAAAAAAATTACAAAAGAGACCTAAGAAAGGTCTCTTTTTGTTTTTATGCAAGTTCGTTCTGAACCATAGCGTTGATGTAATTATCATCAAACGAATCTCCGAATTCCTTTTTGAACTTATCAAAAAGCTTTTCATATCTCTTCTGTTCTCTTTCAGCTTTTCTTATAGCCTTTTCTTCAGCAAGCTTTTCTCTTTCAATTCTACGCTGTTCTCTTTCCTCTGCCTTTCTAGCCTTTTCAGCAGCCTCTTCTCTTCCGTCAGGAGTATATCTAAGCCAAAGGTCATTAGAAGAACCAACAGAAAAACCTTCCTGATAAAGAAAATCTTTGATGTGTCTTGTTGTAGTCTGAGAATAGAAACCGTGAATTAGAGCTCTTTCGTCTCCTGTCTTACTAAAGTCAATCTCAGCTACCAAAGTATCATAGCTATAAAGCTTTTTAATATTTCCCTCAGTTCTAACTTTAGCTTTTCTATAAAAAGAATTTCTGCTATCGTACTGAGGTTCAAGCCAGTATTCGTTGTTTGCTAACATTTTTATTCCTCCTATAATTGTTTTGAAACAATTTCATAATAAATTATATGTAAATTTTTATAAAAAATACAAAAAATAAAAAAATAGGAGTAGTTTTTACTACTCCTATAAATTATTCTGCAGTTTCTTCAGTTTTTTCTTCTGAAGATTTTTCTTCGGCAGCTTCTTCTGTATTTTCAGCTGCATCTTCTTTATCTTTCTTAGATTTACTCTTTTTTTCTTTTACTGGTTTATCAGCTTCAGGGTCTTTATCACTTAACATATAGTCAAATATGTAACCTAAACTATAGAAAGCTAAGAATAAGCACATACTACTTGTACTAACTGTCTTGTCAGTTAAAAATGTTAAGAGCACATTAAATACCTGATAAAAAGCAAATAACTTAGTGGTTAAACTAAATGTCTTAATTTGTCCTTGGAACAATGCGTAAAAGCTTCCAAGAATAAATAAAGCATAACAAATATTTGATAAAACTAAGAAAATTGTGGCAGGAAATCCTGGAATAAGAGTTCCTAAAATACCACGGAATAAACATACAAACATAATTGCTATAAAAACAATCTGTAATTTACCAATAATTTGTAAAGGAAGGCTTGCGCCAAAAGGTTTTAAACTTTCCATAGAATCAAGAAGTGCTTTCTTACCTTCTTCAGACCACTTAGGTTTAAATATATAATGAAAAGCTATGACTAATATAGAAATAGTTGCTCCAGAAATTAAAGCTTTCATAGAGATACTTTTAGTCATAAAACCTAATAAACAAAGGACTAAAAAGAATGCTCCAACAACTAAATAGATATTGTTGAGGAGTACCTTCAACTTATCTTTCATAAACATACCTCCGATTATCTAATGTATGCGACGTTACTAATTCCTTTTTCCTTAACAAACTTTTCAACACTTTCAATTGTCTGTTTATTTGTAAAGTTTGATTGAACGAAAACTCCATAAAGTTCCTCACCTTTAGTGTATGTAGCGTCAGGAATAGCTCCAACGCATCCTTCGGAATACCATTCATCTTTAGATTTCCAAGTATCTCTTTCTTCTTTTGAAAGAGAAGCATAAAAACGTATTAAAGACTGCATCTTTTCCCAATTTTCGCATCTGAAAAACTGTTTCTTTCCAGTTTCCATTCTGTAAATCTTTTCACCAAAATCATTTAGTTTAAACATTTCAGCATCATTAACTACCTTACTGATAACCTGCTCTTTACTAACAAGCTCCTGAATATCGGATGTAGAAAGTCCAAGAGTCTCTGCATCAGTAAAAGAAATTGCACCACAATCATAGAGTGCTTTTAAAAGTTCTATCATAAAAAATAATCCTCCTGTAGGGGTTTTCTTAATATTTTTAGAAGAATTAGTAACTCTTCTATCAAATATCCTATAAATACCTAAAATAAAAAATTCTAAATAGGTGTTTTACATTTTTATATTTATAGCACAAAAAAATAGAGAGGACGAACCTCTCTACTTTTTATGTCTAGTTATTAGTAAATCAAAGCACCTCAAGGAGCTTCTGATTTAACTCTGCCTGAAGATTTGCGTTTCCAGTTACTGCAAGAATCTGATTGAAAGACTCAAACATTGTCTGAAGAACTGTCTCAACATCATCTCCGCTGTCAACCATTGAGATAGCTGCCTCAATGTATTCAGAGATAAGGTCATTAGGAGCCTCTTCAAGTCCTAACTTCTGGATATAATGGATTTCCTTACGAACCTCACCAGAAATAGGGTCAACCTCTCCAGTGTTAATCTCGTGGAAACTTCCTTCATATCCAAGTGTATCGATAAGGAGCTGAGGAGCCTTTTCTGCAGGAATAACATAACCAGTCTTCTTAGTTGTGTCGTCAATTCCCTCATAATCTGCAATTGTCTCACCTGTCTCAAACTTAATAAGAGAAACAACAGCTGCAGGAACCTTTCCAACAAATGAAAGCTCTATCTTTCCTTCTGGAGTGCGATAGAGAGAAGCTTCCTTTGCTCCATACATCTTAACACCTGAAGCAAACTTCTCAGATACCTCATCCCAATTCTCAAATACTGTACACTGCTTGTATACCATTTTTATTTTCCTCCTGTTTTTTAAGAAATCTTATATTCATATTCTATTCTTTAGATAGAAGAAATATAAGAAATAATTTGATTTTTTACATCATCAAAATCAATATTCTCTACAACAAGGTCAGCATATTTATCATTTTCATACTCTTTAGCTGCTTTAATGTTCTTAAGTCTCTTCTGAATACTTTCTTCCTTATCGCCTCTATCTCTCATTCTCTGTTCAAGAATTTCAATAGGGGAATAGATAAAGATTATCTTTGCTTCAGGGAAACGCTTTCTTAAAGCAAGAGCTCCGTTAATATCCATAACTGCATAGCAGTCAAATTCTACAGACTTTTTATCAACCTCTTCTTTAGAAAGTCCATAAAAAGTATTAGAGCCTTCTGGATATTCTGTAAACTCAACGTGCTCACAGTTATTAAACTCATCAAGAGTTTTGAAATGATAAGAAATATCTTGCTGTTCACCATCTCTCATTGCTCTTGTTGTATCTGTAACAAGTTGTGTAAAACCAAGAACATCTCGTAAAACTTCCTGTCCCATTTTAGTTTTTCCACTACCAGACGGACCAACTACGGCAATAATTCTTTTTTTCTTTATCATAAGATTCCTCCTGAAAATAATTCTTCCGTATATTATATAATAAATACCTTAAACTTATAAAAAGAATCATAGAAGTTTTTAAGAATAAAAAAAGAGATAGATTTCTCTATCTCTTTATAGTAGCAGGTGCAGGATTTGAACCTGCGTCTTAGGGTTATGAACCCCACAAGGAGCCGCTCCTCTAACCTGCGATATTTACTTGATACATTTATATTATACATTTATTTTTTAAATATATCAAGTATTTGTTTTAAAAATTATTATGAAATATAAATATCATTATCTGTCAGAGAAAAACAATTTATTAATTAAATCTTCTTTGTTTTCAAAACTTATAGACTGTCTTTCTTCTAATATAGGAACAAGCTTTAATATATTATACTTTGTTTGCATAATTTCTTCTTTATGTGATAAATAAAATTCATAATAAGTAAGTTTTAAAATATCTTCTATATAAATACATCGAAAAGCTTTTCTTTCATTTTCTAGTTTATTTTTTTGTCCTTTAAAAATATCAATCTTTTCAAAGTAAACTTCATTCCCTTCTTGAAGAGAAACATCTGATTGATAAAGATAATCACCAGTTATATTTTTAAAATTAATGTTTTCAGTATATAAAAAATCAAACATATTTTTTAAAACTGTTTGATATCTTTTTCCAATGGGGTGAGAAAATGCTAATAATGCATAATTGTTAAAAACTTTGTTCTTTAATAAAAGATTAGATAAATGAACTCCAGTTAAAGATAAATCATCTAAAGCTTTATCTTTATAATTTTCATCAATAAAGCGAGTACTATCAACAAAAAGTTTTTG
>AUXO011979962.1_pt1 | contig 22764 bp, 40 predicted proteins | sample 768731 | NCBI WGS metagenome assembly AUXO01 (sample SAMN02715735, study PRJNA202380) | gut metagenome | biome: sheep rumen | host: Ovis aries | place: New Zealand: Palmerston North | reverse complement strand
TGCCTCTACGCGCCGTTTTTCTTAATCCTAATTTTCAGGGAGAGGATAACGAGAGTTACCTCGAGGCATCCTGACCCGCCACAAAATTGGGGCGTTAAGGAAACTTCGACGACGAAGGAGGAAGAAGAAGGGGTGGGATGGCGGGAACAAAAGGGCAGAGTACGCCCCCGCAGCGGACAGTTTAACGTGTTGTTGACTTGCCTTCCACGAATATTACCTAAAAATTACTGTAAATTCTGTTTTATTGCATATAAATTAGTAAAAAATATGCAGTAAACTACTTTTTAAAGCTTTCAATTGCTAACATGATTAGCACTGCGATGACGAACCAAGTAAAAATTACCATCGATTTTCCTCCTTTCTTATTTGTACGAAAGCTGTAAAGGAGAGGGATTTCTCCCCCTCCTCGATTACTGTCGATCACTTACGGCGACCGTTGTCCATCATACACATCACAAATGCGACGAATATGATGACAAAACCAAAGGCTGAACCGAACCAGCCGCTAGTTGAAGAAAACACAACGAGCATAGGAGTCCTCCTTTCTATTTAATTTTTTCATATGTAACTCCGCAACCTCTGTGAGAGGCGCAGATCATATAGCCAAGATCCCATCTAGGGCGGCGAGCCTTACCTACGAGCTTACCACATTTAGGACAACGATAAACATGTTTGAATTTCATAACATATTCATCTCCTAAGACAGTTGTACTCGTGAGTCTGGTAATTTGTAAACCAGTTTCTTGGGTAATCTTGCGCGCGACTTGCTGCCAACGATATCCATGATGTTCTGTTGATGGCAAGATTGCATGGGCTAATTCATGATAAATAGTTTGATCAATCATGTTAAGATTATTAGATGCTAAAACACCTTGGTTTACTTTAACGATAATCTTAGTCCCATGATTGCGGAACCAGCACTGGCCTAAGCTACGACTTGTAGTTGACACTTCAAGGTGAATTGTTTTTGGAAATTCTAAACCCCAACTTGCCATTTTTTCATAGGCCATTTGAACCCTGCTGTTAAGAAGCTCGCTTGAGCTAGGAATAAAAGTACACATAAGCATTTCCTCCTTTATTAATGGCTCCATACTGCTGTAGCACGTCCTGTTTTAGTATAACATCTTTTACAATGATCGCAAGTAATCGGATCACCAGATGGAGTTACTGCATGTTTTCCAGCTTTCGTAACTGCGGGACAATGCGTAATCTGTGAAAGTCTGTTAACATCTTCTTCTGATAAGTTATGATTCTTAAGATTTGAATCATCATATTCGAAGACATTGCATTTCCCTGAATACTTAGTTAAGAATTCATCAGCGACATGATGCCATTGTGAAACATTCACTGCAAAGTTAGGTTCAGTATCACCGACGGTATCTAAGAACTGCCCTAGAGCAACTAAGTTCTTTGTATAAATACCGAATTGAACCTCCGGATGGTTGCGTGCTAAGGTGTTCATCAATAATAACTCAGTTACATTTTCAATCTCACCTGATACGTTCCAACGCCAAGTTGTAATTCCGCGATCATTAGGATTATGGGTTTTACTGTACTTTTCGTTTTTCTTTGTAATTAAATTATCAATATCACCGAAAAGTTGAGCAGGATTATGTCTGAGAAGTAATGTATTCTCGGCCCAAGCTTTGATAACTGCATTATGGTGTAGACGAGCAGAATTAACTGCATAGCAAACGCCAAAGCAACCATCACATAAATCAGTACATGTGCCTGGAATATCTGTTAATAAGATACCTTTGGCATAGATGAGATGATTCACATTTCCTGGTAAGGTACTGAAATTGTAGATTGTTTTTCCAATTTTAGAGTTACCTTTTGTGACGTGAAGTTTCGCGTCTTCTAGTTTAATAGAATAAAGTGCCATAATTCTTACCTCCTATTATTTTTGGCTTCTGTTAATCTTTTGTCAAGAAAATTAAAAATAAATGCTGTTAAGTGAAGTGGATCTTCCTTTTCACACATTCTGTAAAGCATTTCGAGTTCTAACGAGGATCCGTGGTAGACTATCCGCTTTAATTCTCGAGTTTCGGATGTCTTAACGTTCACAAACGGTAGATCCAAGTCTAGAAGATCGCAAATAATTATAATTGCATCTTCTTTTTCTTGGCGTGCTGCTCCCCATGGAGTATCTCGTTTATAACGGTTATCAATCCCTTGCATTACGAATGCGCTCCAAGAGTTGCTCATAACATTGAATTTCTTCTGGTGTTAATGAGTAATCATGAATATCGGTAATACCATCATCTACCGTCAAGATAGCTTCAGCCGTATCCATAATTTGGTTGTCGTTCTCAAGGTCGCACACCTCTAAATTCTCATTGATCCAAAACCAGCAATCCATTTTGGTATCATGAGTTAGATGGTCAAGCATGTTAGCCTCTTGAACAGTTAACTTTACTGTAGGCATAAAATCACCTCCTATCTGCTAAGACCTTTAATATTTTTAATAGATAAATTCTTTTCAATAGCCCAGTCAACTAATTCTTGAACTCCATAGAGGTCTTTTCTAGAATAAGTCCAAGTCATGCCAGTATGAGTATTAATTAATGTAATTTCATACTTCACAATTGGTTTCATCACGTCTTTCGGGCGAGACTCTGTTACTATTTCACGGATGTCTGCTATTGGAACTAAAATATTATAGTGTCCAGCGTTGATCATTCCTAGTAAATATGGATCCGCATTTTCCATTTTAGATACTTTAATTGAAACCCATGTTCCAGGAAGTGCGTGTTGATTCGTTTCAATTTCGAGTATCGTTCCTGTGACATGATAGGTTTTAGACTTGCGGAATACCGCGATAACGGTGAGTCCTTTAGATAAATCTTTACGTGCGATTGTAGGCATATGTGTTTCCTCCTTATTTATTTTCTTTAGCCTGTAAATGTTTTTCTAACTGTACAAGATAATCGTAACGTTCTTTGCCTTTTAAATCTTCATCTAAATAGCAAGAACATTCGCCATCTCTTTCTGGGTCTGGTCTGTGATGCTTGCAATCTTGGCATTTAATACCAAGTAAGCAAATTTTGATTTTGTACGCCATAGTCTTAATCCTCCCTAAATTGAACTAAAAGTAAGTCTGCGCCTTCTCTATATTGATAGGCTTCAACCTCACAGTCGCCATGTGTCTCAAGAATTTTATCAGCATAATCAGGAAAAATTGTTTTACCTGGGCCTGTGTAAATACCTATAGACTGTGTTTTGATGTTTTTGTTTTTAAAAACTTTTTCGCATAACTGTTTTAAAGACATAGTACGCCCTCCTTAATAATAATCATCATAGTCTGGTTCTGGTGGTTCGTAGTTTTCCTCAGCGTCTTCTCGGGCTTGGTCTTCGAAGTGCTTCAGTAACTCAGAATAATATTTTTCTGTCAAATCGTCGTAGTGTTCTTCAATATAACTGTTAAGTTCATCTTCAGACATATCCTTACACTCGTCTGTATCCTGTAAAAGTTCATAGAGTTTTTCAGACACTTCATCGTCATCTGCTTCATATTCCCATGAAATTTCTTCCTCATGGTCGTCGTATTCATCAGGATGAGCAATATCAACGGGATATAAAACCGCCCTAGACACCAGTGTCCAAACTGTGATAGTTAGATTTTCATATTCCAAAGTCATAATTAATCCTCCTAAATATGAGCTCCGTCCACACGGAATGTGCAACGGTATATTCCCTCATGGCGATAATAAAGCCCATAGTGAGAAACATGGTATCCGTGTTCTTGAGCAATATAGTCAATAATATCTGCTGTGTAGACATTAAGCACATTTTTATATGCGTTTTCTGCTAACTGTAAAGTAATCTCGGCACCGCTTTCTACAAGTGTCTTAGTTTCAGAACGAAGATGCAAAAAGAGTATATTATCTTTATGACTTCTTGCGTCAGCTACTAAGTTTTGAAATGCTTCCCAAAATTCTGTAAAATCAATTTCTGCTGTAATTAAGGTTTGGACTTTCTTTTCAATAATAACCATAATCTTTCCTCCTAGTCATTTAGACCAATATAATCGATACCAGGGATGGCGGCAAGGCCACCCCAGGTACCATGTAACTGTCCAGCGTCATCAACGCGTTCTACTGTTCCCCATGTGTCAATTGGATGATATGGATCATTAATAATAACATGGACTCTTTTCCCAATGTAAAGTTTTTCTAAATCTTGTTTAGACATGTTTGCAAAAGACATAGTGTTTTTCCTCCTATTGAATTTGTAATGGGACAATGCGGTATCTGTTAACATTGTGAACATTTGTGCTGTCTTGCCATTTATCTTCACCGTTATAAGGACGGTTTGGATGTTGAGCGGCAATATTAGCTAAGAATGCAACCGCTTCGTCATGACTATTTGTGGTCACAAGAGCGATATAAGCTCCAGCGGTACGTTGTCTTTGAACTTGATAAGCCATAATTTTTTCCTCCTTTCTATTAAAGCTTAATGATAATGTATTCATGAACTGTATAACCAGTACAATCTGAAACTCTGGTTTCTACTTCTGTTACTTCGTAACCACTTTCTTTAAAATGATTTACAGCGGTAGTAATTGAAGCAAAATATCTTAAAAATTCATCATCCTTACGGCAGGCACAACCTATTCCGTTTTCCCATAAAGAGAGCGTGTGACGTTTATTTCGTCTGTTCATATCTTTAATAATAGATTGTCTACTTCCGTATACTAAGATATCAAAATTATCTTCAATACATTGTTGGATCATTTTTCCACGTTTGGACATATTGTCAGAAACTAAGGTATGGCCGCCATCTCCCCATTCCCAAGAATAGTTAGAGCCTTTCTTGGTCCATACGGTACAAGTGATGTTTTTGCCTTTGGTTAATCTCATCATGGTTTCTTCGCCAGTAAAACAACCTAAGCAAATAAGGTCTACTTCAGATCCTGGTTTAACTTTTAAAACCACAGCATCCTCTGTGTTAGAAATGATTGTAACTAATTGATATAATTTTTTCATAATATGTTCCTCCTATTAACCATAAATTAGTTCGCCAAACAAGGCATACTGTATAATCATGTCTGCGTCTTCGGCATCAAATTCAGAATTGTCAATTGTTCTGTGAATATCGCGATGGGTTTCCTCTGTGTACTTAGCACAACCTTGTTGGAATTTTTCAAGTGTAAGTTCGAGGACGGTGCCATCTTCTTCATCCTCTAGTTTAACAGCTTTGCCATTCGTCATTACTTTATAGGCAACGTCACAATAGCAAGGAGTATCGTGAGTTTCCTCTTTTAATTGTTGGCGAGCCGCAACCCAATCAGGATCGGTGTTATCAAGGCAGCACCAATAACCGATGCCGCCCTCAAAAGCTGTTGTTAAAATATCCAAAATATCTTCCTTTGTAAGACCGTGTTGGACACTAAAATTTAAAGCTTGATCCATACTGTTACCTCCTATTTAGCTGCAAGATTTACTATATTATATTCTGTGTCAATGTAAGCATCATCATCTAAGATAATATCTTGATCATAATACTTTTCTTTTATTGTAGAGATTGCTTCACTCGCACTTGAGGCTTCAATCTCATAAGTTTTCTGTAAAGTTTCTGTGATCTCTACTTTGTAGATGCCTTTTTCTGCCCAAACAAGGTTGCAAACATTTGGGAAGAATTCTCTCATGGAACCAGTTTCTTGGTCACGAACTTGAATACGTCCTGTAGAATTAGGACGAACGGGTTCATCAATACGAACTAAGATCCATTTTCCGCCTCTGAAATCTGTCAATAACATTCCAGGGACTGCAACGATTTTTGTGTCTTTGTCAACTAATAACATAACTGTGTACCTCCTTATAATATGGCTAAGTTATCTGTGGCTCTGATAATTTCAATTGTTGGATATTCTTTTAACATTTTGTTTTTCTTCAACCAGGCAGTAACTTCTGGTAAAGTAATATCTACAACATGATACTGTAAATAATGGGTGGAGTGGTCATTTTTAAGTAATGCGACAGCCTTATAACCCTTTTTGAATAGTTTTTTCACAACTGTTACATCATCATAGCGTTCTTCGATGGTAGTAACAATCGCTTCAATATCATCATCGTCAAATGATTTGGCTGTTTTCTTTTTAAGCCAATCATAAGGGCTATTAGGTCCATAAGCTTTGTCTACTCTTTGCAAGAACACGATGCCTTTTTCGGCAATCTTCTTATACGCCTCTGCATTTGGATAAGTAAAAGAAGCGCAACCTCCATTACCAGCTTGATAAAGCGTGCCTAAATTCTCGCCATCAAGATAGACTTCAGCTTCTAAGCCGCCTTCTTCTCCCCACTCCATAGATGGAAAGCGTTTTAGATTGCGAATTTCAAAACCTTCTTTAGTTTTGATGTGTAGATTCTTAACTTGTTTCATAATTAGCGTTCCTCCTTTTGAATTAAAACACATTCTGGTTCTTTCACTCTGTAAACTGTTGGATTTTCATCTTTTCGATCCTTATAGTCGATGAATTCGTGTCCCCATTGACCTTGACCAGCGTAAATTGCATGGCCAAGATAAGCGTCAGATAGGCCGCGATAACAACGCTCTTTTACCAAAAGGACCACTTCATCGCCTGCGTTAACAGGTTTACCTAGGACATCTTGTAACATGACTATCTCTCCCTTACTGTCGCGGTGATATAGTTAGTCTCATTATAAGACTCATAATTGGTATGATTTTCTAAAGTGATGATTCTATATTTAGAATAATTGTCACCAAAGAATAATTGCATGAACCAATCTTCACGCCAGGTGTGTCTGTCAATATCTAGTCCTATTTCAATATTGCCAGATAATGTTGCTGTCAAGACGATCAAACCATCAGAATGTTTTTCTTTAGTTTTCTTAACAACATTGATTGTGTAACCACCAAATTTCTTTCTCATATTTGGTACCTCCTAAAAAAAGACTGTAAATACTGTAAAATAATTATTTATTCATCATCTAAATCGCTAGGTTCAGAATAAATAAGCGCACCTTGAGCAATCAATTTGTCGTTATAGAGCTCTAATACTGGGAGTGTGCCCTGTAATGTGGTTGGACAAACATAAACATCGCGTCCCCCACTTATCGCCATTTGAACGGCTGCAAAAGTTCCGCTTCTTTCGCGAATCTCAACGATTAACACTTTCGCACATAGACCAACTATAATACGATTACGCATTAAGAATTGAGTTGGAGCTGGCTGAGTACCTAAAGGATATTCAGACAGAATCAGACCACCACGTTTTAGAATTCTTTCTACTATCGGCTTGTTGCATGCTGGATAGCAAATATCAAGACCAGAAGCAATAACTGCGATGGTTTGTCCATTATAGTCTAAAGCAGACGTATGGGCGATGGCATCTGTGCCTAAAGCAAGACCAGACACAATGGTGTATTTACCAATAAGTGGTTCAAGCAGTCTGTGAATACCATCATCAGTATAGACCAGTAATTTGCGAGATCCTATAACTGCTAGATTTTTCTTGTAGTCGTTTTTTAGAAGTTCTAAATTTCCTTCATAAAACAACACAAGAGGTGGCATGTAGCTATTTTTTAATGCTTGTGGATATTCTTCATCAAGTAATGTAATAGCTTTAATGCCTTGGACTTCTTTTTCCATTACCTCGGCTTCAGGATATGGGGAGCCATCAGGGCATTTGTTCTTGATAAGACAATCCTTAATCAAATTCCAATCACCTTTACAAATGATGGCTAAATAAATTAAGACAATACGAGCTTGCATAATGTTTTCTCCTTTCATTAGTTCGTTTTGGACATCTTAGTAATCCATTCTCTGTTAATTTTTTCTAGTTCTACCACTGGAACATCTGGATTCCAACCACCAGGTTGCACTGGAGTTCCTGAGTCTGTCGCGAAGGTAACACGTCCTTCTTGGGTTTTTGCCCAAGCAATGATTGCCATCGCTTCTTCTTTTGTAATTTGTCTGTTGTAATAACCATATGTTTGGTTAATACGTCCTTCAGCATTGATACCAATTGTAACTAAGCTGCGAGTTGGATTGTTAGCATCTCTTAAGTACAAGACGGTATACTTGCCATTGACAAGGTCTGTCGCATAAGATCTGAAAACACAGTGATGTTGGTCATTACCTTCTTTCTCAAGAGAATAATCAACATTTTCATCGTAAATTTGTGAAGGTGCAACTACGATATAACGATGTAAGATTGGTTTATCTTGAGGAGATTGTAATTTACGCAAGACTGCAGCTCTGATAGCGTATTTTTCTTCATTTCTACGTCTATTGGCTTCATCCAATTTTGCTTGATAAGCTTTATAGGTTGTATCAGCAGCACGTTCACGACTCTTGATGTTATCGTAAGCGTCTTCGCCACCTAAACTAAACTCAATAAAGACCATCATTTCTTCTGGTACCCAACCATATGCTTTAATTCTAACATATGTAGTTACAATTTCCTTATAACTTCTCATTGAATCACTTTCTGCGCCAAAGCGAGCAGTAATTCTACGGATCATCTTTGCTACAGACTTTGTTAAATCTCTATCGGCAGCAACGTTAATTGAATCACCATTTTGACAATCAATTGTAGATAATCCTTGGGATTCTAATAACATAACGTCATCGATGTATGCTTCACTGTCTTTACTCAAGCTAGTAGAACCAGCACAATGATTTAATACCGAACGGACGATGTTATAAGCACATAGGAAGCTGGCCAATGCTTCGGAACAATCACTATATCTGTTACGGCGTCTATAAGAATAACGGCTACTACGATATTCATTATTTTTGAGGATGATGTCGTTGACATCCCAAAGTTTGTTACACCAAGGTTTACTCATTCCTAATGTTTCCATTAAGGATGTACCTGTTGGGTTACAACCTGGAAGGATAGAAGACAATGAATCACAATTATCGCCCATGACGTCAGCACTAGCGTTGATCTTGGAGCATAATTGGAAAGCTAATGACTTTTTACCAGCCTTAATTAGGTGTTCCATAAATAATGAACCAAATTTAGCTCTATTGAAAGTCATAACTTCATTAGATGTTGGATATGAACGAGTATATTGAGCCAATGATTTCAATAATGTAGGAATAATGGCTTTTTCCTCAGACCAAACACCAAGAGTAATTGGATCAACTTGGATTTCTCCTTGTCTAAAGAATGAACTCTTAATGTTTGAATAAATTCTGTCAGTGACATGTTCATACTTCATTGTATCTCTGAACAAGCAATAGCAATTGACAGGTTGCATATCCTTCATTTGTAGTTCACCTCTGCAGAACTCTACAACATCAACATATCCTGCGTTTGATGCGCCTCTTAGGATGTGATAAGTTGGGCGTCTATGACCTGGCATTGGATCACCGATAACCATAATATCTATAGATATGATGTTATCATTATTTGAATATCTGTGGTTATTTTCTGCATCTTCAGAGTTTGTTTTCATTCTGTCAAAGAGCATTTGACGAATATCTTCGGTGACTCTGGCGATTGTTTCCGCGGATAATTCAACATCACAAGTCTCATCGCTCTTTAGTTGGTCAGATCTATTACCATAGTAATTTCTACGAGTAACAGAATCTCTAACTAAGGCATAACGAGCTTTCACAGGTAGTGATAACTCTTCTTGGCCAGGCATACCAACTTTGAGATTAATACTGTCATAGCGGAATTCTTGATAAATACGGCTATCATTAACAATATTAAGACAATACTTGAGCACGTCTGGTACTCTTTGACGAGTGTTGAATAAGTGATAAGCATTACCTAGACAGATAAAGTCGGTTACACTTCTAGTTGTGTATTCACCATAGCTATATCCCCAGTTACGGACTTGTCTAGATTTTTTACCGATCAATTCTTCACCAGAGAAGATCAATTCAAATGTAATACCACTATCATGTCTAGTAGCAACTGGTGTAATTGAATTTTGGGTTGGATCAATACAAGTTTTTGCTAATGAAACTTTGAAGTTATTATAGCCTGTAATATCACAACGGATGCTTCCAATACTACGTAAATATCCTCTGCCATCATCCAGTAAGAATGTGATAATGGAGTAATTAGGATAATTTTCCACATATTGGAATGTGTTGCCTGTTGTAAGATCACCATACTTCAAGATCAAATAGGTTTGTTTGGTATGCTCTTGAAAATATTCGGTTGCTTGTTGCCTATCTAATAATAAACCTTTCTTAGAAGGAATTAAATAGGCAGAGCGAGAGAACGCTGTGTCTTCATAAACAAGCGTAAGTTTGCATAATTCTGCGATAGTTTTGTTCTGTAAATCCTGTCTGCATAAGACATGGTCGAGATTAAAAGTAGTGTGCATAACTATTCTCCTTTCATTTCTTCTTTTATAGACTCATATAAGAGTTGGTAATCTTCTGAACAACAATCACCATTTATTAGAGTCATAAATTCTGTTAAATAAGTATCATAGAACTCCTCTGAAGGAGAACTATAATCTTCTTCCCAATCACATGGTCGATGTCCTTCTTGATAAGATTCGTCCATTTCTTTTCTGAATGACTTTTTGTATTTCTCAACAAAGTCAGTGATCTTACAAGTGACAAAACCAACATGATTACTATTGGTTGGTACCACTCGTTCTACGATGATGAGTTCACAGAATAAATTCATACATTTACTATATGAATCATCTATGTCTTCGGCTTTTTTACCTAACACATAACTAATGTGTCCGTAGAAGTCAAAAACCGTATCAGCAATATCGGTGTCATCTTCACCCATAAGCTCTAAAACTTCTGCGAGTGTCGGATCTTTAATCATATAGATACCTCCTTTTAAAAACTGTTAATACTGTATTAAAATAAAATTAGCGTTTAGAAGCTAATTCATTTTCGAGTAAACGGACCATTAGTTTTTCTGGGACTTCTTCTTCCCATTCTTTAGAGAGATCCACGATAGTGTGTCCATTATCATCGATAACTTTCTTTTGATCCGCTAAAATGAGATAGACTCTACTGCCAGATTCAATGATCTTAGATGGCTTTAATCCAGATTCTTTGATCTTTAGGGCGATTTGTAAATATCTCATAGCATTGGAACCATATTTCTTTTGGAAAACTTTGAGATCGAATTCGTCGACCTTTCTTTCTTCCTCAGTTGAGCCGATGGTTAATGCGCAACCAATTTTCTTAACAACTTTAACACCAGTTGTATGTGGGTGGCTACCAATACCAATGATGTTGTCATATTCATCGGTGATTATGGTGATAAGACCAGATTCTAAATCTTTAATCATGTCATCGATGGTACCAGGAGCAACTTTCGCTAATTTGGCTGCTTCTTTTGCTGCTTTTTCTTTAAGTTCTTTGGCTTTGAGTTCAGCGGCTTGGTTGTTTTTGATTGTGTTGAGTTCAGTTGTTTTCATAATAATTTTCTCCTTTTCTAAAACAAGTGATTACTGTAAATACTGTTAAAATGTTAAAGATGTTTAGTGTGCGCGATATGCACATAACATACCATAACTGTCTTTAATACTGTTTGCTTTTACGCGTGTCTTGAATTTGTTGGCCCATTTGAGCAAGAACTTGAGAATATCTTTTGGTTCTTTGTATGATTCAATTGGTCTACCTTCATCCACAGAACGTGTATAAGCTTTAACTTGATCATCGATTGTAACTCCTCCGTTGTGGTAACAATGCACTTGACGAATTGTTCCATCGTTGAGAATTTCAATGGTGTAGTATGGGATACCAATCATATTGCTTTTTCTTAAGAATAATACGTTGGTTGTTCCTGAAATAATTGGATCAACGAAGCTGGCGACGCAATGACTTAGAACGCTGCCTTCTTTTTGTAAGTCAGCTGGAGTCTTAGGACAGACAATGCTTAATTCACCATCATCATATTCTAATCCATCCATACGTTTGACTGCTTTTTCGAAGTCTATATACTTACTTTCGTCTTGATATAGTGTGATCCAAGTTGAAAGATCGTCGTGTAGGTATTTAGCATATTCTCTACCAGTGAGCGTTACTGCCGCACCTAACAGCTTCTTATTATCGTCATAGAAGTATTGGACACGACCTTGTGCAGCTGCCTCTGAAAAATCATCTTCAATGTAATAACGTTTGAATTCTTGTTCAGAGGTAATAGGGTGCCATCTATGTCTTGTACCAGGGAAATATCTAATAAACTTAGTACAACCTGTTGGTCTGATTGGATAGTCTCCTTCGGTAAATTCTAATTCATGATGGTTTTCAGAAAGGTTCTTATAACTTTCCCTCATTCTGAGATAGTCGTTATACTGAGATAAGCTACCAACAGATTTCAAGACTTCGATTTTTTGCTTTAATGGAAGATTGGCTAATGCTTGCATAACGTTTGGATAGTCGTGCATCTTCCAACACCAACCATTGCGTGAACCATAGTAATATCCATGATCATCATTCGTACATGTATAGATTGTTTCTATAATTGAACGGAATGTCACAAGATCAATCATATTGAGTTCAACACTCAAGTCTTCTTTAGCACCCCATAAATTTGGAATGATAGTAGAGATAGCCACAAGATCGCCATTCTCATAATTAAGGTATCTCTTCTTCAATTCTTCATCAATAATCTGCATTTGTTGCATGGTTAAACCGAAGCATTTCTTGAGATTTTTACCTTTGTGATTAACAGGAATACCCACTGTTTGATGATAAGCTTTCTTAGAATCTTTCTTCGGATCAGCGAAGTAATCTGGGGAATGTAACGCTGCTAAATAAATGTAGAATAAATGACATTTAATTAACTGTTCTTTCCAAGATTCTTGAGAACTAATCAAGACTTTTAAAGCAAGAATGTTCAATTTGTCAGGAGATAATTGTTCACCTACTGTTACAATCTCTGGAAAATCACGAGTTCTATCTCTGTAGTAATAACCACTTATTTTCTCAAAATTACGAATTCGGACATCTTTACCAAATTCTTTAATTAAAACTTCAATGTTTGTACCAGCGAATATTTCATCAAATGGTTTTAAGTATGTCGGATCATACTTTTTGTGAAGTTTTGTATATTCATAACGATGTGTATCATAATTATATTCATCGCTAGTATATGGTTCAGAAGTCATAGCGGTTAAAATCGTATTTTCTGCTGGGATAAGAATATTTGGATTACCACCTTCAGGCATAACCACGAATGTTCTGGTTTTTGTTTTGACATTATACACAAATACACAGAACTCTGCAATTCTATGATTATAGTCTGCATCATTTTTCTCGTGGTACAAAGTGGCGATAATTTCATCACCCTGTCTATCCCAAAGAACGTGTCTTGATCTAAGCGTATCAAACTGTAATGTGTGAATGCGCTCTTTCCAGTCTTCAGTTCTTTGTTGTAAAGATGCAGCTGCAGCAGTCATTTTACCGATAGATGTTTTCCCATAACAGTAAACAGCCAAATCTGCTAAATCTGCGAGATTTTCTCTAGATGCAGACTTATTACGCCATTTAAATTGAGCAGCTAAATTATAGCCATCACTGTTAGTGGCGGAATTAAAATCTAAGAATGTTTCGATCATTTGTCTTGTTTCGTCAGTGAAGGCAAAGACTTTGTTATGACCAGAATATTCTAAACATTCTGGATATATTTTTCTACCAGCTAGGTCTGCAGCAGTTATCATATGAAATGGATGACATTTATTGGTGTTATGCATCGCATATTCATATAAATCTGACTTATTATTATCTCGAAGAATAATAAATTTGCGTTGTCCATTGGCATCTACTGTGTCAATGTTGTTACGATAACATACTATAGCAGGTCCGCCATCTTTACAGAGTGGATTATAGATATACTTTTTGGTAGTCGCATCGTTATTACCTTCTTTATAAACTCGGATCATAACAAATGAACCATCTTTGTATACTCTGATAGAATCTATACCACCGTAATAAGATCCAGTGGCCTTCTCGAGGAAAGGATGTTCCTTGTAACTGCCTACTCTACCAACAGAATATCTATAGTAGAAATCGAAATTTAAATAAGGATGTTCGCCTTTCTCATTCTCAATAGAAACAGCAACGCCTGTGGCACTCCAACCAATAGTTTGTTCGATATGAATAACAGGCTTAACTAGTCCTGCTTCCACAACTTGTTTAACCCATTGGTCATGTTGTAATGGTTTTTTCTTGGCTTTATTCATTTGACTAACATATTTAGAATAGTCAAAACGTTCACCGTTGGAATTATAATAAATTCCTGAATCGGTGTGAAATACTGTGCCAACTTTTGAGTAATCAATTTTTGCCATAATTTTTACCTCCTAGTAAAAACTGTAAATACTGTAAAATTTTATAATTAACCAATGCTTACGACATCGGCTAAGTTATAATTGAAGACTTCTTCTGGTTCGGTTTTATTCCAGTAGCTGTCTCTTAGATAACCAAGAGCTTGTAATTCTGTTTTAGAGATTTCAACTCCATTTAAGAAATATCTTGCTTTTGGTTTTTGATAAGGATTCTTACTGTGTGTACATCTGAGGTAATAATTACCTTTGTGTGCAATTAAGTAAGGACATTCTGGATCCCACTCACCCCAAGGAAGTTCTAAGTCAACGTTCTTTGGGTCTAAACCACTGGCGATAATGTTTTGTGCCACTGTGGCTATGTGGCTATAACGAACGCCAAGTCTAGCAACGACGATACTTTCTTTAACGATATCGACATCGCGGTGAGCTGCTTTTAGATCTTTTGCTAATGAGCGTTTGATCACTAAGCGTGTGTAGGTTCCGTTTTTGATTGCTGGGACCACAGTGTTAATAAAAGTTGTTCTTTCCATATGTTTTTCCTCCTATGATTGAAAAGAATACTGTAAAACTGTTAATAAGTTCTACTGTTATTATTTAACTTGGGCTCTTAATTCAGAGTCAAGTAAACGAATCATTAAGGCATCAGAAGCACCTTCGTATTCTTCACTATTAAGATCAATAATTGTATGACCTTTTTCATCAATTACTTTCTTTTGTGAAGCTAAGATGAAGTAATAGGTGTTTTTGATATAAGCTGCTTTATCTGGATGTAATTCAGCTTTAGCTAATAATAAGCAAGCTTCAAAAGCCTTTTGGACGCCGCCTTCGATTTCATGATATTGTTTTTCGAACTTACGATAATTGATTTTATCTTGTTCAAGTTCTTTTTCATCATTACCGACGACTAAGACACCATTGATACGTTTAGCGCATTTTAAGCCAGTGATTTCATGTGGACGATTAACGCCGATAATGTTATCATTGGAATCTGTAATAGCGTTGATTTTGCCTTCGTAAACTTCAGCAAGCATAACAAGGATATCACATTTTTGGACGCCATCAATGATAGCTTTGATTTCTGCTTCTTTAGCGGCTTTTGCTGCTGCTTCTTTTTCAGCGTTTTGGTTTTGAGCGATAATGTTCATTTCAGTTGTTTTCATAATTTAATTCTCCTTAGACTTTCGTCTTTTTAAATGAAACTGTAAATACTGTTAAAACTGTTGCCTAGTTATTTTGTAGGCGATGAATAGTGAGTAAAACTACTGTTAAACCAACTATTGCTAATATCAATGTGATACGTAGCATATAACTCCTCCTTCCTTATTTTAAGAGTTTTTCTAATTCGGTTTCTAACAAGCGGAGGACTAATTTATCAGAAGCTCCATTAATGGTTTCATCTTCAGATAAATCTACTTTAGTATTACCGCGTTGATCGATAACCTTTTTAGATTCAACGATAATGAAGTAACGATTGCCGTTGTGATCGATTTCTTTATCTGGTTTTAAGCCAGCATTAATGAGCATAACTGCAATTTTCATAATTTCAGCACCTTCTGTAAGGCTACCATATTTTTTGGTGAAGACTTTAACATCAAATTCATCTTGTTGTCTTTCTTCTTCATTGGCACCAATTGTGAGAGTGCTACCAACTTGTTTGACAGCATTCATACCTTTGGCGTGTGCGTGGTAACCAAAACCAACGATGTTATCATTGTCGTCAGTGACGAAAGAGGCAATACCGTTTTCGACATCTTTCATCATATCTAAGACATTACCTTTTTGAACTGCATCGAGGGTTTCTTTTTCTTTTGCTGCTTTGGCTGCTGCTTCTTTTGCTGCGACTTCGGCTGCTTGGGTGTTGTTAATGGTGTTCATTTCAGTTGTTTTCATAAGTTTTCTCCTTAAGGCTTCTTGCCTTTTCAATTAAATTACTGTAAAATACTGTAAAAATGTTAAAATTTATTCTGTTACGATGTTGCATGCTGCTTTTTTACACCTAACTACTAGCTCAGTAGGTGTTTGTAGCAATTTCCTTAAGCGCTCATCATCAATTGTATAGAACAATGGACTAATACAATCAATGTTTAAAGACTTACATTGGAATCTAGTAAATCTCTTATGCGCCGCATCGTGTGTCCAATAATGAGTAATAATGAATACATTACCATTAGCTTGGATCGTGCCCTTCAGACTAGAGGTGGGATACACCTCATAGTCTTTGTGGCCAAGGACAGCTTTGCCTTGGGAATCATAACCTTGATGGACGGTTTCTCTAATCGTCATAGTTGTCTCCTCCTTTCTTTCCGTATTTCTTTGAAGACTTCTTACCCTTACCATGATTTCTAGAATAAGAATTACCATAATGGCGATCAACTTCGATTTCATATTCTTCATATTCATCAAAGTTAGATTCGACAGTATCTTCGTCTTCCTCTTCATAGTCGTGTTCATTAACATCGGCTACAGGTTCAACGACTGGTTCTTCTTTCTTTTCTTCAACTGGAGCAGGTGCTGGAGCTGGTTCTTCTTTTACAGGTTCTTCAGCTACTGGATGAAGTGAATCAAGATAAGCTTTACGAGACTTAGAAATGTTGGTAGCGAAGTCTTCTGGACGTTCTGTTACGACTTCCATTCCTTCTTCATACTTTTGAACATCTAAAGCCATAAATTTACCTGGATGTTTACGTTCTTCAACAACGCTGAAGGCTACTGCTAATCCTAATTGGATTTCATTGGCTGGAAGCTTTTTATTGCAAGAAACATAAGCGACTTTGTTATCATCGCCACTTGCTTTATCCCAGCATGGTGTAATGAAATAACGACCAGCACTTAAATTGCTGATGTTGGTGATTTTACCTAAATAAAGGACTCTTTCGACCTTTTCTTCAGGTTTGCTGTTGAGATAGTCTTGAATAGACATCTTGGTGCCGTTTTGGAGAGTGATGACTCCATTTTCTTGTGTTTTACTCATAACTTTTTCCTCCTGTTTGTTTTGAGTGTTACTGTTAAATTGTTTTTTACTGTTATTCATAATCTGTTCCTCCTATTTAATACGAATAATAAGTAAATCATCTAAGACTTCCTTTTTGAGTTGGACGTCTTTATGATAGTTGATGAGAATTTTTCTGTCACGTGCCTTAATATCAAATAAGGATATAGTCACGTTAGCGTGTGGGTATTGCACGCGTGTTTCATGGACTTTGCCATAAGTTAAATCAATAGCAGCCATTTTATCACTGACATAAATATCAGTGCGATTGGTGCTATGACCAGTTTGTATAACTGTGGTAATTTGGTAGCAGCTCTCAGCTTGCTTTTTAACCCTGCGTGTTGCTCTTTTTTGAGTAGCGACTGTCACGGTTTTATTGGATTGAGAATTGAAAAATAATAACATAAGTTTTCCTCCTATTACGCTATTCCGCGTAGTGTTTTGTTTTTCTGTAGCTTTTGAAGAGCCATAGCTTCTAACTGTCTGACACGTTCTCTGGTAAGCTTCATTTCCTTACCAATTTCTTCTAATGTCATTTCATTGAAGCCATGTAATCCGAAGCGTCTTACTATGACATACTGTTGCTTTGGTGGCAAACTAGAGATAGCTTCTTCAATTAAAGCCTCTCTATCTTTCTGTTCAGCATATTCAACAGGAGTTTGGTCCTGTGTAGGAATAATGCCTTCTAATGTAGCAGAATCATCATCACCATATGGTTGCTCAAGTGATAGAGGAAGTTGTTCATAAGTTCTGAGCTTACGTAACTTCTCTACTGTCATACCTAATTTAGCTGATAATTCTTCATCTGTCGGATTACGTCCTAATAATTGTTGTAATTCCATTTCAGCTCTGTGGATGTTTCTAAATAACTCTCTCACATGCACTGGAATGCGGACTAATCCACTGTTGTCAACGCCGCGCATGATGGCTTGTTTAATCCACCAAGTCGCGTATGTTGAAAATCTGAATCCAAGATCTGGATCATACATTTCAACTGCTTTCATTAAGCCAAGGTTGCCTTCTTGGATTAAATCACAGACGTCTAAGAAAATGTTATTAGCCATTCTGTAAGCAATTGATACCACTAATCTCAAATTAGAGAGAATCATTCTATTTTTAGCTGCTTCGTCTCCTTCATGAGCCGCTTTGGCTAATTTGACTTCTTCTTCCTTAGTGAGAAGTGGGTACATCATAGATTGGTTACAATACCAAACTAATGTTGGAACTTTGCGAAGGTCTGATGTTTTTCCGACATCGACTAATTCGACTTCTTGAACTGCTTCGAGTTCTTCTACTGTTGGTTTTCTTTCTGTTGACATATTGCTGTCCTCCTTCTTATTTAATTTCCCAACTACCTACGCAATTACCATTGACATCAATGATCTTGCCATAGGTACGTCCAGATCTTATAGCTTCACTGACTTTATCTAAATCAGCTGCTACTGCCTCTGGAACTAAGGCGCCTTCTTGAGGGAATGGTGCATAATCACGATATGCAGCATTACTCAAGTTCATTTGAAGTTTTAGCTCCATGGTTTAATCCTCCTTTCTTTCTTTAGGTTTATAATACGAACCAAGGACTTGTTTAATTTGTTGTCTCTTTGTTAAAGCAGCATTAAGTTCTTCTTGTCTGCGTTGAATATTGCTCTCCAAATATTCATAGACATTTGAGCAATAGAGTTGTATGTTTTGCATTAACTTTGCTTTAATACTGGCTTTGTCTAGTTCGATAAGAGACATAGAGTATTCGTCACTGCTATGAACGCCCCAATATCTACCTGAGGATTGCGATAATGCGCAAGCTTCAACTAGTAGATGACCAGTTGGCCATCCATAAATAGACATATTTCTATCAATCACTCTGATCCTAAAAACTACGACCTTATCGTTGACCACGCCTACTTCTAATGCACAGTTGAATGGAAGTTTCTTGCCACAGATTTTACTGAGTTTATCAAATCTAACTTCGCAAAGCGCAGCGGCATTCTCGACCGTGTCTCTGACATACCAGCTACCTGAGCAAACAAGTTTTCCTTCGGTATCAACATGAATATCGTGTAGATAAGTCTTGCAATCTCTAGCTGTTTCATCGTTAATAGACACACCAAGTATCTTTAACAACCCTGCAAGTGTTGGAAGTTTTTTGAATGCTTCTTCTACCAACTCTGTTGCTTTCTTATTTTTGCGAGCTTCTCTTAATCGTCTCTTTTCGATTAATTCTTTTTCTTCTCGTGTTAAAACTAATTCGTTTGCCATTGTGTGTTCCTCCTGTTAATGAAATACGCAAATGATGAGTGCTACGCCGATAACGCAACATCCAAAAATACAAATAATACTGTGTAACATCTGTTCTGTTCCTCCTATCCGATGTAGTTCACTTCAGGTAATAATGAAGTGTTTATATTACTGTTAACGCCATAGATTACTGGATCTCTTACCACTAATCTTTTAACACCGTAAAATTCATAATATACAGTGCCATACATGCAGACGATATCGCCTGGCTTAATCATTGAGCGATAATCTACATTTTCTTCATTCCACCAAGTGAAGCCGACGTCAATTACCATAGCCTCGTTATCACTGTCAGCAGAATAACTAAGAAGAGCTCCCATATCTTTGAAGTAGACGTCTTTAATGTATTCACATTTAATTCTAACGTTCTTTTCTCCGTTTTTAGAAGCATCTTCTTTTAAGATAGATTTAACGTGAGATGGATAATATTCACCAGTGCATCCAGCGCTGCATCCATATTCATTGGTTTGATTGAAAGCAAAGGCGTTTGTTATCATTCCTCCGTTGCTGGCTAATACAACTGTAACCATCATCGCGGCACATACAGCTGTAGTTGCAAATAATAATGTTTTCTTCTTTTCCATACTGTTTTTTCCTCCTGTAATTAAATATAGTATGTAATAGGTTCACTCTTCCAAGGAATTTCCTTAGTAGCGTATTGGTACGTGAGATTGATGGCTTCTCTTTTTAAGAGGTTCCATTTCTTCTCTTTAAGAAGTTCATCCCACATGATAGATTTGATCATTTCAAGTTTTTTATGATTCTTGAATTGTGCTTCATGTAAGACAACCCTTTTGCTGCCTCCACTGATAAAGCCATAATGTCCATCAGCGAAGATTAGGTCTTGAGGTTGAACGACTAATGTCAATTCAATATATTTCTTTTCTTCTGGCATAGTTAAAACCTCGTGTAGTCATAATCTACATTATGTTTTTTTGTTAACTTACGGATCATCGGTTTGATCACGTCAGTCAATAAGCGACTGAAGCCTTTGTTGAGACCTTCTTTTGTATATCCCACTTCAACAGTGTATTCCTTTTTGACCTCAGGAGCATTACTGTTAACTTGGATAGGGAAGAAGGTAATAAAGAATGTCTTTTTCATAGCCAATCTCCTTACCTCATATATTTGCTGACAGAAGAACATTCAATTGTATTAAAATTGACGTGTTTATCTGTAAGGTTCTGAACGAATGTCTCATCTTTATAGACATTGTCATTGAGATATTGTTGGACTTGTTCCCAACAGCGGAAGGTTTGAATTTTTCCGATTCTTACCCATCTCTCGACCTTGCGAGTGATGACTCTACCAGAAGAGAAAGAAATAGCTTCTTCTACTGGTTCAAGACGCATGAATGTTACTTCGAAGGCGCCTTTAACTGTTTGTGATCTTTTTATGACCACTTTTTCTGTTAAGTACTTCATATGTGTACTCCTTTCTTATATTAGGGATTGTATTGTCTGTACAACCCCTTAAAACAGAGTAGTTTAACTACTAACATAAGCGGGACTATAACCCTATGATGTTTGACTTTCACAGCGTTTTTTATTCGCCTCTTCCGTAGTATAGGTCGAGACGTTGCTCAAGCAACCAGGCGCGGATATCCTCTACTAACTCTTTTTGTTTGAGTCTGTAGAAGTCTCTAGAGAATAGCACCTTTTGATTGATGCCTCTTGTACCACCGCTTCTTACGTAATCAATCTTACGTGTGTAGCAGAGCGAGACTGCTGGCACCATGTTGCCGTTGGCATCATCAACATTGCGGATGTAGACTTGGATCTCTGTGCTCTTCACGTCACCAAGGATGCCGAGCTCATGAGCCCAAGCTTGGACGAGATAGAACCCTCTCTGTTCTACTGTGTTGATGATATTGGGTGCGACGAATCCTAATTCCTTTAGGACTTTATGCACCACAGGTCTGATTGTCTTCAATGACTTCATATCACCTGTCTCCTTTTCTCCCTCCCACTTGTGATTATACTGGACTTGGGACCAGTTTGTGTGGTTAAGAGGAAGCGGGTTTCCCCGCCCCCTGACATCATCTCTTTATTTAGAGATAACATCAACATAAGCGATTACTTCGCCGCCGACACGTTCAGTACCAGCTTTTGAGACTTCGCAATTTAAGATATCACTTGGGATATCCCAGTTGCCTTCTCTAAGAGCTTCGACTGTCTCTAACCCGTACTCGACGTTACCGTCTTTACCGTAGTAGGTGTAATCGACTTCAGCGACCTTACTGTGTTGGTCTAACCAATCTCTTAATGTCATACCTTTCTCCTTTCTGTGAATTTTCTGTGACACTTTAGAACTCAGCATCATGTTCATTGAGTGCTTGATTACCAGCGTATTGAGCATTTACTTCAGCTTCAATTTCGCCAGCTTCAGCCACTTTGATTGTGAAGTATGTTGGCTTGTGTAGCCAGATTTGCTTCTTAATCCAATCAATTAATTTGCGAACCATTGCCTATCCTCCTTATAAAGTCTTGACGACGCCTCTCCAGATGCCTCTCTTGCAATCAACATTGAAGACATCGAGATGAGCTTTCCTTGCCTTATCGGCATCGCCCCAAGTGCAAAATAAATTGCTTGTGTCATCAAACTGTTCAACGATGTGTCCATCGCTTGTTCTGCAGGTATATCTGACAAAATACACCTTTTCTGTAAATTCTGACATGATTTTTTCCTCCTTTTTCACTGTCAAATTTATCGCTTGAAGAAGTATAAAAAACTAATCCTATAGAAACGTAATTTACATTTTTTCGGACGACTTTTCACTTCTAAATCGCGCACCTGGTCCCGGAAGCGACCCGACTCGGAATCGAATATCTACTTGCCGCTGGCGTGGTGGAAACGAATTATAGTAGGGTACCCTTAAAAATTCGCTACAGGACTTGGATAAAAAAAATACCTAGCTATGCTAGGTACCTCAGTGCGTAGGCGTATACGTATATACGGACACGTTTTCCTTATTTATATATTATTTAATAATAGTGGTCTTGTCGACCTCTTGCATAATTATATGTTCGTAACGGGAGCGAACCTCAAAATTTGGTTCTTGGAGATAAGACGCCATCTTTATGATTTCTTCCTCTGGGACGTGGCGATCTCTCTGACGATCACGTTCGACACAAAGACTGGCGGGATAATTTAAAATGATAAGATTAAAATGACAGAAATACTTATGGAGCTGGTGCCAATAATACATGCGCTTTTTATTGGTAA
>AUXO010197749.1_pt1 | contig 22773 bp, 10 predicted proteins | sample 768731 | NCBI WGS metagenome assembly AUXO01 (sample SAMN02715735, study PRJNA202380) | gut metagenome | biome: sheep rumen | host: Ovis aries | place: New Zealand: Palmerston North | reverse complement strand
CCGTAACGGTTCCGATCCTTTGTTTTCGGCCGGAAGCCCACGGAAACGTAGTGGGAGACGTTGCCGTCTCGCATGTACCCCAGGGATTGGTCGATCTTCTGCCGGTGCCTCTCATAGAACAGCCCGCCCTGCTTCCCGTGGTCGCACATCATTTTACTGCGTTTGCGCATCTTCTGCGCCGCTGCCTCTCTACGCCTGGCGAGGCCGCGCTGCCAAGAGCTGTCTTTTCTAATCTTTGTAATCAGCTTGGATTTCTGCAAACAGTTGTTGGTATTGTTCAATCTTTTTCATGTTAATTCGAAACGTAATCCATTCCAGCAAATCTATAATTGTCCTATCCGCCTAATAATTCTTTGATTTCGGCTTGTTTTATCTCCTCACTGAGTCTTTCAATTGTATCTTTTATTCTTTTTTTGTGTTGAAGATATTTAATGCCTGGGAAAAGCGGCAGCAGCTTATTTAGATAATCAATCCAGCCTGCATACACCGGAATAGCACTTCCTGACCAAGAGCATGACGATGGGATTAATGGGATTTTTGAAAACAGGCATGAATCACTAGTAAGTTCTACCAGCATTTTGATAAATGATATCTTATAATCGTCAGGTAATTTCATTATTTCCTCAAACAAACACTCCATCAAAACACTGTCTGTATTGTAAGCGCCAATAAAGTGTGTTATCCATTCGTCACGCTTTTCCGTTAAGCTTTTAGGGACAACAACAAAAGCCTCCATCATAGAAAAAGCAGCACAAAATGGGATAGGTTCTGTTTCTTTGCACGCAAGGGCTATTGTATCCAGTATCTCGATAAAACGGGTACTATCATATAGCGCTTGTAGTCTTTTGGTATTCTCATCCCGAAACAAACGGCTTTGAGCAGCATCTATCCTGACATATTCTTTTGCAATTGCAATGTCTAGAGAACAGAGTTCTTTGAGGAAAGAGCCTGCACAATCGGCTAATTTATTATGGAATGCCTCAAAAAAATACACTTCTTTCAATAGTGTTCTGTCTTTCTCGAACTGCTTAATTATTTTTTGTGGTGAATATGCATGATCATTGAACAACAACGTGAAATAAACATCTACAATAAAGTGAGAGTATTCCTTTTTTGCCAGAATCAGCCTAACAGATTTAATAAATACATCATCGTCTATTTTTTGATACTTTTTTAGAAAATCAAGTCTTCTATAGCCTGCACTACTAAGATAGCGATCCTGATCGCTTCTGAAGTATGCATAGAGTTCCTCTACCGTGTCTTCCACAATTAGATTTTCAGGGTATTCCTGATAAAACGCAAAAAGCCAATGGTCTTTTGTTTCTTGTGGTGCAACATCAATGATCGTCTTTACACAATTTGGCTCAAAATAAGAAAACAACAATCCTGTAATAAAGTAAAAGTTAATTCCCTCTGTAGCGCCAGACGCAACAACTGTGCGTGTAATCGCTTCGATGTTCGCTTTCTTTTGTAACAAATGAGAGATTGCAACCATGATTCCGTTGCCGATTTCATAGCTTTGATGGTTTTTCTTTTGTGTGCAAAGAAGATAAATCTCGAACATTTTCTGAAATGTATCTATTGAGTCTTCTGCTGCTTCTAGGCTGTTAATTATTCCTTGCTTCATCTCAAGTTCATATTCTTCGTAATCTTTATTGTAATCCCACTTCGGGGCAAGAAGATGGTATATCTGAAGCTTTTCACTAATAATATACGGGCGAAGTGTTGCAACATCACATCCAGCGGTCACCAGAGTTTGACTTAGTTGCTCAGCGAGGATACAATCTTGGACATTTTCCAAAGAGAATCCTTTGGATATCAGTTGAATAATAAATGTTGCATCATCCCGAATGATACCTCGGCTGGCATCTCTGCCTCCACTCGGGTATGCTTCAAGCACTTCAATAACGGATGCCTTACACTCTGAACAAGCTTGTGCACATAGAATTTGCGCCCATAGCTGTTTGCGATAAACAGAAGCGTTGCAGGAAGTTGTTAATGAGAATTGACGATATTGAATGCTGTCGCTTGTTCTGCTCGGTTCAGCTTGTGTATATTCAATCTGCAGCAGTTTTTTTGCAATATCAAAGAACAGCATTTTAACTAATTCGTTCTGCCATCCATTAGAATACTTTTCGAAATGGTCAATCAGATGTATTTGTGTAACAAAACCAGTATTGATGGATTCTATTCTGACACCGTAATAAAGATTGATGGTGTGGTAAAACTGGATATATAAATCCGGCCGTTTATTATAATATTCGAAAAGTAGATCGAGCGCTGTATCTATGTTTTCAGAATATGCGTAGCCGCCGAGAATGCGAAGTACATCATCATCAACGCTTTCGTAGTTCTTCCTACTGTTTACATCAATATTTTGCGCTTGGATAATCACAGGTCTGATATTATCTATCCGATCCCAAATGAGCGCCAGAGCTTCTTCTTGGTTCGCTGGATAAAACGCCTTTACCCAATCCCAGTATTGATCGCCGCCCTTGGTTTTCCGTTTCTCCCATACACTTCTTATCTGTTGAGACACGAAGTTATGGACTTCTTGACTTTGAAAAACACTATTAAGCGTATTAACGGCTTGTATGGATCTCTGGCGATGCTGCTCAAAACAAGCATCTATCATCTCTGCTAAGCTAATCGTCCTTACATCAACAAATACACGTTTTAGAATGTAGTTTGCAAAACACTGGTCGGAAATAGCGACGGCGGTATCCTGGCATACATCAACGAGTTCGAGCTCGTTCAACATTTGAACACATCTTCTAAAAGCTATTTGGTCTACTCCCTGCCTTGCTAACAAAGGTAATAACGGACCCATATAATCCAGATGAATTGAGTTTAAAAACGCGATAACTCCTGCTGTTATTTGAATTTGCTGATTTTCGTCCAGATTGGCCTCTCTGAAAGCAGATCCATAATATTCTTCGTATAGCCCTGTTACATCCTTAATTGCACTTAGACGGTTTTCATCACTTGCAATCTTTCCTGCAATCATTGCAATTCTAGCATTACCTTGTGCTATTGTTTTGATTCTTTCAAGATAATCCGGGTTAATAATCCCAAAAAGACTTTTGACTAGATATTCAATTTCTTCATCTGTGAATGGCGGTATTTCAACTATTTTGAATCGTGCTTTACCTATAATTTCCTCCTTTATCTTCTGGAGGGCATAGTTTCTGACTGTAATAAGAAACTTTACAGAATACCCCAGAGTTCGTTTATTCACATAGTCGATAATCAAGTCCAACTCCGATAAATGATTTGCGTCATCGATAACAACCACATACTTGCCCGGAGTTTCAAAATATAGTTTTAAATCTGCAAATAATTGTAGCCCGCGATCATGTATTACGTAGGATATCGCACGTATTTCCTTTGTATATTGTTCGGCGTATTCCAGAGCAATTCTTGTTTTCCCTGTTCCTGCAGCACCAGTAACTAGCACAACGTCTTCTTCAGCAATTGCCCGTTTTAAACCATCCATCTCTTTTTCTCGGAAATGGAACTCTGTTTTCAACGGCGCTGCCAACTTATTTGCGTCATATGTTTTAATATAGTCTTCTAATGATTGAATCTGTTCAGTGTCTATGGTCAGGTTAAGGTGTTCTTTTGCCAACACAGGGTAACGCCGATAAATATCTTCGCTGAGTTGATCAATGCTTATCAGCGTTAATTGTACTCCTTTATCAAGGCAAAACTGCTTTAGTGATTTATCAGTTCCCGGATTGAGGTTGGATGAAGCGAAACAGTAAATAATTTCTATGATATCCTCAGTGCTTAACCCTGTATTGCTCTCGTCAAAACACTTATCCAAATCTTCTCGGATTTTTATGTCCAATCCAGTTTGCTTCGTAGTATATTCTACAAGTACATATTTCCCGTTATTTTCGCAGAAATAAGTATCTGGCGTCCCTTTTGTTGTTTTCTGACTGCCTGCCATTGTTCCCAGCGCAACGATGTTGTGATAGCCTTCCCGAGAAAGATACGCATCACAAAGGATTTGAAAACTACCCGCATCAAGTTGCGAAATTCTTTGCTTTATTGAAGTGATTGTAGCCATATCATTTCTCCATCTAATATTCTTGGTTTTCAAACAGTACTTTTTATTGCTATCATCTCAATTGGTTGTTTGACAATACTGCTTTCAGTTGCCTGAAGACACCGTTTGGACTGCGGGTAAAGGAATCAAGAGAGTACTGCGTAATAATTTTGCCGTCCGCATAAACATTAATCTTTCCGTCTTCAAAGACGACCAAAGCATCTTCGTAGCGGAACCCGACCTCCGCGCCTTCCTCGTTAATCTCCGTGCTGTTCAGTGCTCGTTTTAGCTCACAATACAGCCGGTACTCGCTTTCTGAGCGGAGTCTCAGTTCGGGAATCTCCCGGCTGTGCTCCAACAGGAAGCGGTTGGTCAGCAATTGTGCCGTAATTCCCACTTCTTTTACTGCAATCGGTTTCGGGAGTTCCTTCCAAGATTTAACCTCGAAACGATAATACAGTTCGTCGGAATCCTTCGGAAGCTCCGAAATCTCTCTTCTTTGAACAATCGTGCTGCGAATAACCTCCCCATAATACCGGATTCCGGACTTCGCACCAAAAAGCTTCTGCGACTGATAGAGTGCAATCGTATGAATAGGCAAATCGGAATCTTTCAGCCTGCTGCAAGGAATGTGATAGAACCGGTGCTGCAGGCACACATCAAGTTGTTTCACCGAGCTCAGTGCTCCGGCCAGCACATCCCGTCTGCTCCAGTCAACCTTTGCGAGTTTTTCTTCAATGCCGACTGGCAGAGTGGCGCGCTCAAATGCGGATTCCGGTGAATCGGAAACCAATTCATCCAGCATGGAGGACACCAACTCCGTTGCGGATGGCAGGAAAGGCAGGCCGCCAATGTTCACCTTTCGGATGCTCTCAAAGAACCTGTGGGAACGATACTCAGCCTCATTGTGGTACGGGAAAAGGACATAGGCGCCGAACATCTTCCGTTCGTAAGGAGACGCCCCGCTCTGATAGACGATGGCATCCCGATATCGGTGCATTGTATTGATATCGCCTACTTCCGGCCCCGGCTGTTGGGAAATCGACTGATAATAATCCGTGCCCGGGAGGGCAGGGTTAATCCGGTATTTGGCGTCAAATACATACTCATAATTGACCTTTGCGCCTTTTTTCTCCAGCATTAGCACGTTGTCCGGCCGCTGGGTGCCGGTGGGTGTTTCCGTTTCCTTGGGATTATAGGAAAGCGTGATGGTTTCCCCGTTGGAAGGGTTTCGATACTTCACGCGGGAAGCACTGCCCTTTACCAGAGAGACATAGAGGCCGTTGCCCTGTGCCTGGATAATATCCTGTGACACCAGTTGATACCGCTCTTTCATCATGCAATTGAGCTTGATAAAACACCAGTACTCATAGAGCACGGCAAGATCCTTAATGGAGATTTGGAACACGTCCCCGGAAATAGACAGGCCATGCAACAGCATCAGATAGTATTTGTACAGATCCCGGTAGCCCGGCGCCATGGAAAAGACCAGAGACAGTCCCGCGGAAGCCTCATGCGCGCCGACCTCCGCCAGGAACGAGGCAGAATACCTTCGACGAATTCCTTGAATCATTGCGTCGATTTCGCGGGTGACCGCTTCGTCTTCCTGTCGCTGCAGGCGGAGATAGTTTCTGCGGAAACGTTCCAACTTCTTTGCCGTCGAAATCAGAATGTACTTCGTCAGACGGTTCTCTTTGGTATCGTAGGTTACCTGCTTCCTTACAGCCAACGCCTTCTCTGCAGCAACCGTGCCGTCTTTGCGCATGGTATATTCCGGATGCTTCTCAATCCAGCGGACTCCCCGGCTGTCCACACGCTTCACCTTGTGCCCAGGGAGCACTGCGTGGGTAGTTTCCAGCACATGATGGGGCTGGGACAGAATCATATCCGCAGATTTGATGAAATCGCCGTATATTTTCCGAATCACAGCGAAGAATTCCACGGGACTGGACGCAACGTGCTCACTCTGCCGATATCCTTGGTAGGTCTTTTTCAGGAAATCGAATACTAAGTTGTATATTTCCGTGGTGACGTCGGTGACAATAGCCTGATAGTCTTCCTTATAGCTGATCTTAGTCGGAAAGACTTCAATCTCCATGCGCAGATAGTCCGCACCGTCAAGCCGAACGATGAGGTCTGATTGTCCAATCTCATTTCCGAAATTCAGAATCCCGGAAAGGATTTCATGCTGTCGGCTGGCGCGGGTCACTTTGTTACGGATATTCAGATTGTCGTGCCAAAACTCTGCCTTATGTTTGTCAGCAGCCTCGATGATGATTTCATATCGCTGTTGTTCGTAGAACATCGGCGCGATGACATAATCCCCAACACAACTACCGGTCCCATTTATCACGGCACCGGTAGCTTCCTTTTCTCTCAACTGACATTCAAATGGCTCGCTGCAGACCACTTTCAAGCGAGAATCTCCCTCTCGATACTCCACTCCCTGGAACTCGGGGTGAGAGGCAGGGCCTTTGATGGTTACGCTGAGTTTTTCTGTATGCAGGTATACTAATTCGTCAGAGCCAGTAGGAAGTGAAGCCATCTTCTTCGAATCTCCTCACCATGTCTGCAATCTTACGGGCACTGTTCCTGTATTTGCATCCCGGCTTTTCCGCGACAGCAAGCATCTTTTTGCTCAGGTCCTCGGCACCGGTACCGTAACCCTCGAAATCACCGGCGCAGCGCTTGAATAGCTCGCAGAGCATATTCTTTACCGACGCGCTGCTGCCCTGGATGCGGGGAAGAATCTTCTGCATGATTTCATTGTCCATTGCAACATCTTCGGGAAGTAAGCCATGCTCGTGATTGTTCAACAGATAGAAGACAATTTCATCCCGCACCCGGTATCCGACGTGGGCGTTGGCAGGGGTCAGAATCTTATTAATCTCCTCCAGCTCTGCGCAGTACCGACTGACTACATCTACCTCATCCACACATTGCCTCAAGAGCAGGTACTTGGTTTTCAGGAAGCCGTTGGGGAGGTTCAGCTGTGCGGGAGTCTCTTCGGAGAAACTCGGGAAGGTCAGGTCCACGTGGGAAAACTCGATGGTATTGGCGCGGTCCAGAACTTTTTTGCTGAAGGGGAAGGTGGTCTCATCCATGTTGACCGTGCCCACAATGTACAGATTCTCCGGTAGACGCACCGTCCCGTATTTTCCGGTGGCATTTGTATCACTGCCGTAATACTCTGTGTGGATCAGTGGATCTGTGACAATGTTTCCAAAGGCATCAAATTCGCGAGTCTCAATCACCGACAGGATATCGCTCAGATAGTATTCCACCCTGGCGAGGTTCATCTCGTCCAAGCAGAGGATGTAGGGATGCTCGATGTCCAACTCCGCACGCTTAACGAAATCAATAATCGCGCTGGGGATAAAGCGACCGTTCAGATCCACATGGCCAAACAGGTCCGTCGAATCAGACCAATCTGGCCGGACCGACGCCATTTGATAATGGCTGTTTGCGCTGCTTGCACCGATTGCCTCCGCGAAAAGCTTTACCAGCCTGGTTTTGCCGGTGCCGCTCGTGCCGGCGAGAATGACGAAGGGCTTGGACTTAAGGCACAGGTAGAAGTTTTCAATCAAACCGTTTTCGTAAGTAAATCCATTCGCGGCAATATATGCTTTGATCTTTTCGATGGTCTCCTTGATTGACAACTCTTCCTCACCTCCGGATTGTGTAATCCGCGCCCATTCCGCTTCCAGCTGATCTACGTACTGATCCTTGATCGAGATGCCAGAGCCCATGGGGCTCCATTCCTGCTCGGGGAACAACTCTTTCAGTCTGTTCTGCTTCAAATATGGGTCGGAATCGTAATTCGAAATCCAATCAAAACGAACGTCGATCCGTTTTGCCTTTTTCCCCTGGGCAGCTTTTTCGGGGTCCCAGTGCTCGCCCTCAAAGCACCTGCCAGTCGCAAAACCGGAAGCGATGATACCATTTTGAATCCCCATACCTAGTACGGTCAGGAAAACCCGGTCACCAGGCTGAACCTTGGTACTGGCGCAGGTCCAGCTGTCCTCATAAGGCTGTCCATTGTGGGTGCCTGCAGCCGCTTCCCGGTAGTTATCCCAATGCCAGGCGTTGGGGTTCCACGAGAGCAGCCATGTTTTTTTGTTTGGACTGTCAGAATCGCGGAATGCTATCTCATAAGTGGTCTCTTCGAGCCTTGTGAACACCGCTTTCGGGGCTTCTTCAGAACGTTTTTCCGCAAACCGCTTGCCCAACTCAGAACTCCAGAAAAGACGTGCCCTTCTGTGGTCCGAAGACTCGGTTGCGATCCGGCCCATGTACGGCTCTCCCAAATATAGAAAGGTTATATCAAGGGTTTCACCCTGTTGCAATGCATCAGCCCCAAAGAACCAGCAGATATCCTTCGGTACACCGGAACCATTGTAGTCGAAGAAGGATTTGTCGCAGGTTTTGACTGCCGTGTTCTCGTCTATGATTTCCCAAGAATCGAACGTCCCAGTCCGATCTTGTGAAGGGAGGTACTTCTCAATACCGAACTCGGTTAAGGCATCATATAGTTCCGGCCGAAGTTTCCAGATGTATGCCCCTTGCTGGGATGCCGCAGCATTTTTGCCTGTGTAAAGAACGGGCCACAGTTTGGAGTTCATTTCCTCCGGTGGGTTTGCACATCCGCTTTCCCTAATCACGCGCTCTGCCAGGTGGATGCTGGTCATAATGTAGAAACTGGCGCCGTTTCCGTATTTCGCGCCAAGTTGTGCGCAGGTCGCCTGCCCGCCTTCAGCGTAGAATGCCGCCATCACAGCCAACGCATTGGAAATAAACACTTTTGGGTTTTGCAGTAAGCCAAGCCACTGTTCTTTTGATAATCCCGGACTATATTCCGCTTCGGACGGCCACCATTCATCAGGCGTCTTAACCGAAGAAACAAACTTGGCGTAAAGCGTTAGCATTTCTTTTAGATCGTTCACAAGAATCTCTCCGGCTGGGAACTCGTCTATGGTATATTTTTTGTAGCAAACTGCTCCGTAATCATATCCTGCCGATCCGGAATTGATTGCATCATCCTCAGCAAAAACTGTATTGGCAATAATCGGCCGGATTACATTTACTTTCTTCGTAAGAGCTGCTTTCATTTTTGCATTGTTTTTCCCGACGATTCCGGTAAAAACCTTTGCACCGTTCTGGTCTGGCGTAGCACTGATTTCTTCGGTAGCTGCCGCCTCGAGTGTCAAATACAGTTCTTGCGTATCTTTGTTGAGCAAATAGACAATATAGACACCTTGTTGCGCAGAGGATGTTATTCTGGTATCAAATACCGCGATCCATGGTACAGATGTCCATCTGCCCTTCCCATAACTGCCAACGACAGTGTACGGAGAAGTTATCCCCGCACATGAAATCAACTGCTCGGGAATAGACTTGCTGATGAGTTCCCGAAACGAGTTCTTCCAATCGCCTCCTGCAATCACACGAGCGTATACGGAACGGTATTCCCTCATAAGCTGTAAAAACAAATCATGAAGTAATGTCACAGAATTCTCGTTCATTAAAATCACTCCCGCTGCGGAATATTATGATGTGTGCATTGATTGGCTGTATGCCATTAGTCCCATACCTGGAATAGTTCACTTCAGGACATCCGTTATAAATCGGACCAGAAGCCGATTCCCCTGTCTTCAAAAGTTCCAACAATCAATGCCCTGTCAAGAAATGCGTTTCTTTCTTCGCAGCACGTTTCCGGTAAAAGTGCGCAGGCGTGACAGGCGGCTAAATTGAGTGAGTCACGTCCCTGCCCACGGCTCGTTATGCAGATCGGATCATTGGAGCAAGTCTTTGCTGCATTAACAGCTTTTTTAAATATTCTTGGAAAGGCGTCCGGGTACCCTTGCCTGACGAGTCCTCCAAGGGTTCCTTCTGAGTCACCGCTCGCCGTGTAAATCAGTATTCCGGCCATTTCTTTTCCATCGCTCGCTTCACTGCAATACAGTCTCTCGCATAATGAAGCTATGCTATAGCCGCACTCAAAGCTAAGCTGTGAAATAAGAAGATGTGAAATCGTATGTAATAAAATAAACTTTGGAGTTATATTCCGAGGATGGTTTTTCCCAATGAAAGAATTGGCATAGTTCTCGCTCAGCTTTTCAGCGCGCTTCATAATTTCCGGATTACAATTAACCCAAGCATCAATTTCTTGCCAGTTAAACTCAATGAATATTCCCTCACCGCGCACTTCGTATGCAGGATACCAGCGTGTTTCCGGTTTTTTTACAGAAACAAAACCGGAATCATCAGCATTCACTGCAGGTGCAATTCTGGAAAAACCGATCAATGCATTAACAACACGCACTTTGTCAATTAGTGCGATAGATTTGATATGAGGCAAGCCGTACTCCTTAATTGGAATTACATCTCTGGAGAAGTCGCCAAGAGATCCCCTGGGGGTAGATATTTCTCCTGATAATGCCATATATTCTTCAAATCGATACTTGACGCTGGAAACATCAACTATTTCCGAAGAATTTTCCAACCATTTTGCCGAAAGAATCTTTTCAACATCTGCCTTTAGTGCGCCTATTTCCAATGCGATCTTTTCCGACCATTTCGACAGCCTTTTCCTGATTAACTCTATTTTTTCCTCCGGCGTATCCTCATCGGCTATTTTTATAATACACTCGTCATATGCGGTGCTCTGCTCTATCTTTGTATTTAGTTTATCCGCATAAGGCGGAATTACAAGAGAGCTGTGGGTTACCGGAAAATAAACGGAGGATGCACCGCGTTGAACCGTTCTCGGGTACTTATCACAGAATTCTTTCGTATGTTTGAAGTGATGGTGCCCCTCACATTTAAAACCCATCGAACCTTCTTCTTTATCCAAACGCTCAAAAATATCAGAGTCAAACGCTTCTCTTAACGTTGTATGAGCCCCACATGAGCATTCTATCGACAATCCTTCCAATCCTTCAGATCCGGAAGCGCCGGTTTTAAACTTCAAAGAAGGATTTCCGCAGATTGCTTTTTTTGCTCGCGAATGAACCCATTTTACCCACGGAAAATCATTCAGATGACCATCTTCACATACGGTCACAATTCTGCTAACCACCAGATCTTGCCGGCAATCGGGGCACTGCATATGGTTAACCATATGGGCGTCATATTCCAGCATTTTGGCATTCGCTTTTCTCTTATATAGCGCAATCCATTTCTCCAATGGCTGGAATGTTCTGCATTTCGGACAAAAATACCATTCTGGGAAACGAACATAAGATATATCTGTAGGAAGCGCAAAATAATCAACGTCAAGTGCTTTGGCAAAGCGGTCATCAAATATCCTGGTGGATCCACTCCAATACTCAGGGGCAGCGGTCACAAGCGTCTGGTCAGGGAAATCCACCATTGCACCGACACCGTATTGCAAAACGGCTTGAGCTGCCCGAACAGAATGTGTAACCTGGTTCAGGACAACTTTTTCTCTTATTTGCTCCGTCATATTATTCCCCCCAAACTATTACGCTTCCCTTAACGGAAACATCTACATTTCTCATTGATGTGAGGGTTTCCTTTGCATCATCTTTTCCGGCAGAGTTATATTGCTTAAATAATCTTCTCGCCTTTCCTGCGGGAGGAGTAACCATGTACCGTCTTCCAAAGTATAGCGGTGCCTCGCCGTCTTCACGGGCTTTGTCGACGCTGCTCTGCCAGTAATCAAAGAATTCTTGCATCTCTTCTTCTACATCGGCAATATCGTCTCGCAGATCCGCATCTGCCCGAGCGTTTATGCCTTTTATACGATCCGTGACATACGTTTCTATCTCCCGAATGTACTGTGCAAAATACTCTTTGTCGAACAGATTCGCAGCATTGTCCTCTGCCATGGAGGCTTTATTTCTTAGGAGTGTTGCTATCACAGCGTGCAAAGCTCTTTCGCGTGCCGGTTTAGAAAATGGGGTGGCACCTGTCGGTTCGACAAACCTGTAGAAGGAATCGTGATATGCCCGGAAACGCTCATAATGCGAACGGTCTCTGCTCTTTGTGGCATCATACTGAACAAAGGCAACTCCCGGAAAAGAACGGCCGACACGGCTTGACGCCTGAATATACTCGCTGGTCAGCTTTGGTTGTCCGATCATAAGCATAACATTTAGCCTGGCAACATCAATGCCGACCGAAATCATATTTGTTGCAAGCAGGACATTTGATGCGTATTTTTTGGCGTCCATGTTTTCCTTGGAGTACTCTACTTTTTCCAGTTTATCAAGCGTCTCATTCAATTCGGTGGTAGTGACTCTGCTTGTCAGCTCATCAGAGTTGACAATGAGTCGGCGGGAAGTAAACATCCTGTTGGCGGTACGGATAATAAAGTCCTTTACGTCATCATCAACAAGCGTTGAAGCTTTTCCCAGATCCCTAAGGCTGTTAAAGTATACGGTTAATGTCCACAACTTGTCTTTCACTTCATCAGGAAGGTTAAATGTGAAAATTTTCTGTAGCAATGCAGCCATAGCTCGGATTTCAGTCATTGCCTTTGTCCGACCCGAAGGCATTATCCCGACGTACTTTCTTCCGTATTTTCCTTTTCCGTAATCGATAGTATCTTCCTTTGCAAAGAACGAATCCTCAGCATCCAAGCCAGGCGCAGGGAATTGTACAACTTCACGGTTATACAAGGCAGAGCATTGTTCCTTGGCTCTTTTGATTGTAGCAGTTGAAGCAATTACTTTCGGTTTTATACCCTTCATGCTAGACAAACCGTCAACCGCCGTCTCGTAGAGGCCAACCATAGTGCCCAGCGCGCCGGATATCAGATGCAACTCATCCTGGATAATTAATTCAGGGGAACGATTTTCGGAATGCAGCCCGAAGAACGCGCCAACGCGTCCATCCCAGGCCATCATTGCAAATTTATCAACCGTACCGAACAGCAATGTCGGAGGCGTTGCGTAGAGTTCTTCGTCGATAATCTGGATTGGAAGACGTTTTGTAAAATCACAATCTTCATGCGGGCAAAACATGTAAAAATGCTTGCCGTTCATGGCATATCCCCATTCACCGACCAAACGCCCGTCCTTGTCGTCTTTCACAAGCTTGGTTCCGCACCAAGGGCATTTCAGAACCTGAAACTTGTTGTGCCGTTCTTTTTCGTTCCGAACAGAATATGCATGGCTAACATTCTGCAGTTTATTAAGATGATACTCTGCGCTGCTTTTGTCTCCTGTGTTTTTATTTGGAATGTGCGTGCCGCCAATCCACAATCCGATTGTGATTGGAGTACGACCAAGAGGATATGCAGGATACCGATGCTTTTTCCGCATGCAGTCCTGCCTGATATACTCACATGCACAAATCAGTGTTGCTGCCCGGGTGAACTGTTGCGCAGCGAGCAGCCTCAACGTATACCTCATCATAACCGCTGTTCCGCTGGATTCTCCGGGGTGAGCAAGTTTTCTATAAAAAATGGTAAAGGCCGTTAAACCAAGATACGCTTCCGTCTTACCGCCGCCGGTAGGGAACCAAATAAGATCAACAACAGAACGATCGGAGCAGTTGTCTTGAACGATTGCGTTAATATCCATAAGAAGAAATGCAATTTGAAACGGTCTCCATTTGCAGTTATCATCACCCTCCTCAAAATAATCCAGGTTATTGAGCCACTCTGATATCTCTAAATCATCAGGATATCTATCAGAATTCGCCTTGGACATTTCGCCTTGTCTCTGAATATGAATGCGCTGCATAAACATCGCGCGATTGGCCAACATGAATGCATTAAAGGCTGTATCATTCTCTTGAAGCGTCATTATCCCTTTGCGCATTCTTTCCGCTGCACGTTTACATTCAGAAATGTTCTTTGTTGCTGCAGAACGATATCGCGCATCCAAAGAGGAAGCAGTTGTTTCGAGATCACTGATCCATGAAGAATACAGATCGACAAGCCTTGACATTGAGCTGAGCTTTTTTTCTCTACTTTCCCCGCTTAAGTCAGAAAGGTATTTCATGGATAGCTCTGCATCGCTGATTAATTCATTATTGGGAAGCGAAAAACTCATCGCAGGGATTTCTCTGGAAGGGAAAGAATCGGTCCATAGTTTGCCCGCTCCGTCTTCTCCAATCTCCCAATCTGCAGAGGTACCAAGCCCTGTTGCATATATTTTTTTATGTCTGTATAGGAGCTCCAGAGATCTTTCCTCATCATCCATGTATTCCGGATTTGGATCAGGATTGCTTTCAACAAAGTTAAACCCGTTGTTATCGCTTGAAATCAGTATTTTTGACTGGAAAATACAATCCTTAGCCTTTGCGGTAATGCTCTCACTGTTATTGACAAGCATGATCGTCAAAGAGAAAACGCTTTCAGCGATTTTGGTTCTGAGTGCAACGAGTTTTGCATTTGTGCCATCCAAGGAAGCATTTTCTTCATTATCTGCGTAGTCGGTTTCACCAAAGCGTATTACAACATCGTCAAGATCATGGGGAACACGAACATAACCGGCATTGTGAAAATCGTTGAGTCTGAAGAGGCAGTTTTTTACCGCGGAAAAGATGTTTTCGGGAATAATATCGCGTTCGAGTAGCGCGTAAATTTCTTTTATGCTCGTTTTTCGAAGAAGCCGAAAGGCTTTGATCTCTTTATCATATGCCATTATTTGCGCCAGATCCGCTGGGATAGAAAAGGATTCGATATCTTCCGGCTCAAATGGAACAATGCAGTCCGGAAGCAGAGCGCTGCGATATGTGGCGAATGAAACTTTGCAATGGACTTCTTCAGGCTTTTTATTTATCAGGAACGTAACACCCATGGACGAAGGCTTAAATTGCGACGCCATACCTATTTCTTCATCGAGATTCTCATCGGCGGTTTCGTCGAACACAAGGTTTCTTTCCCGCCTTTTTTCTGTTGGCGCTTGATCCATAGACGCCTGGTCATCAAACAATTCAGACTCAGAATGCTCTTCTGGGATATCTTCACAAATAATTACCGTTTCATCATTGTCTTGTTCGATTCTGTCCCCTTGGGGGAACAGAATACCAACTGAGTATCTGCTTAGTGGGCTGCTTGAAATCAGCTCATGCTCGGCATCCGGAACTGCCAGTTCCGATCCCGGACCCATCAGCTCGGATTTTATCAGCCTAATATACTCATCTCGGGCGGTGATAAGCTGTTCTCTTATTTCTCGGCTGTTCACATCAATACCTCCGATTCGGAAATTGGCCTGTTCACTATTCCGCTATTAACCAAGGCTATATCATCCAATTCAAACACACTTTCAAGCTCTAAAGTCTCAGATAGTTTTTCCACGTTTTCATAAACCACTTCAAAGGCGCTGCCTTCTACAGGCTGCTTATTGCTAAGTTTGTCATTAATTGCCTGTGCAATCAATGTTAATATCTCGCGTCTATAGCGCCGAACGACACGGCATGCTTCATAATACCCGTTTGGGTCAGCGACTATATAGGGATCTGCGGTGAGGGCCCCAACCAATTTCATTGTTTCCGGATCTCGTGGTCCGATAATATGGCTCTCCTCATAAAGCCATTGTCTTATTGTAACTTCATTTAGGGAGCTACCCATTTTTCTTAGGTTTTTCGTTACAGCCCTGTACGACAGCTTGTTGGTTTCCTTGTATTCCCGTAAAGCCTCTTTCCAATAAAACGCTTTTTCTGCTGCATCCTGAACTGCTTCGCTCAGTTTTTTTGTTCGCATTAACTGGTCAAATATTTGGTCAACGATATTTCGTGTATAGTCGTTTTTCTTCGTGAATACCAGTATGTCTCCCGGAAGCAGCTTATCAGGGTTTTTTTCTGTAATAGAACCTGCATTTTGATCAAACACAACTGCGGAGTAGTATTTTGAGAATAGAATTTGCTCTCCGGTTGTAAAAATGCCGGCAAATTTTACTTCGGCTGTATTTGAATAATCTCCGACACTTCCGCTCCTTGCTGTGAGCCTCCGAATGTCAAACCTTCCCATTGCTTCAACAAAGGCATCCAGATCAGAAAACTCATGAAGTATTTGCTCGGTAACTTCAGGGGCATCTTCATCAGCAGTTTCAACCACAGCTTTCAGATCATCACCTTTTAACCCCTTAATTCTGGCATTGAGCTTCCGTTCAGATTTTCTTGCCTTTCTTCGTCTCCCGGAAAAAACTTTTTCTTCAAATGGATAGAGGAGAAGCGTTAACTCCGGTGAAGAAAAATTATGAAGCGAATCAAATCGTGTGCCTACAACATCTCCCGTCGTAATTACTCGGTCGAATTCCTCGTGGTTGTCAAATCGATTAGCAGTGATACAAATAACATTTGGAAATGTATCGTGAAGATAGCGGGCAAACAATTCACCGTAATATGCTTTTGGTACAACAAAGGCAATCCTCTCATCCGAATGTTTTCCCAGAAAATCGATTAATGCTGTTTCCTTTGGCGAGGCATCATACAACATCGTATACATTTCTAAAAGTGTCGAAGTAATTTCAACACATTGTTTTTTCATAAATATCGCCCTTGAAGCGATATTCATCAATTCGCTGATTCTTACTTCAGGCGATACAACAGCAGGATTAATCTCACCTGCAGAAATAGCGCTCTCCATCCGTTTCATGGTAAAGAATGCTGTGCTGAACAGATTGATTACGGCCATGGTCGAGAGTATAAAATTGTCCCGATCCTCACCGGACCAATTAGAATTTTTAATTGCCCACAGTTTTTCCTTTATGGAACGATATTGTTCCCATGACCAACAACCATTTACAAAAACAGTTCCGACCTTGTGCCCAATAATGTTGGATATCTGACGATTGAGCTCTTTAGTCAATTTATTTGATGCGATTATCTTATGCTGTGCTCCCGAGAGAAGCTCTTTGGTGCAGGCAAACATCTTCGCTGATTCGTAAAGCTCCATAGCCATTTCGCATGAATCAGCATTAAATGGTGCGACAACGTATGCAAACTTCAGTGTTCTTCGTCTCAAGAGATCATTCAGTTCAGCGGTATTTGCGGAAACACCATCAGCATTTGTTACCATTAGACCAATGGTCCTGTTCCCATTTTTATCAAGAACCAACTCCCGCGCCATAGACATTTTACTTGTAACTTTGATGACTGCCTCAGCTTTTGAGGGGTTGCTGCCGATCTGGACTATTTCGCCGTTCCCTGTATAATATGAAATTGGAACAATATCCGTCAGTGATACAGTTTTCCCTGCATCATATCTAATCCTAAGATGCTTGCTGATCTCAACAAATTCATTCTTGTCCGCTACAACAACAACTGATAAATCAAGTGTTATCGGAACATCTGCTTCCGGGATTTCCAAAACACATGAAATGAAGTTATTCCGGTTTGTGGTATCTCTGCGAATGCCCCTCCCGTCAGTGACTGCAGACATTCCATAATAGGGCTTAATCAGATGTTTATTTTTATCATACGGTTCTCTATATACAGATCCGCCGTTCTTACCTTTCCCATCTTGCGTTAGTAAAATGTACTTACACAGTGGCTCTTTGCGGCTTGGCCGTTCTGTTACTATACCACCCCAGCGATACCGCTCGCCATTGAAAAGAACCATATCGCCTGGCTTCAATTCGGACAATATATCGTCATTGGAGGAAAACTCATATGCTAAACAGCCGATAAGGAGCGCCGCGACAGACACAATATCAAAGCAAAGTGATCCTGTATGGAAAGCAAAACTGACAGATCGTTCAGAAGGATCGAATTGCTTTGCAAAAAAAGACAGGTATTTTCGAATAACAGTTTCTTTTGAGAGAAGCAAATCGTCATATAGGACATCACATTTTTCAACGATAGCTCGTATGATTTTTTCGTCTGCCATAGCCGCTCCTTTGTATCTGTTGTTCCTATCGGACGCTGCCTGTATTAGAACGATCAACAGATGCTAATAAATCAAGTTTGCGCTTCTTCCCTTGCCTTTTTTCTTCGATTGACTTTGAGTATTTTTATCGCTTTCATGAACTCTTTTGCACTCGCTTCTACGAGTTTTACCGGAACGGCATTGCCGATCTGTAATGCAGCGGTAGCCAAGGAATCGCTAAAGGCGAAATCGTCTGGGAATGTTTGAAATCGCGCAGCTTCACGAATAGAAATAGCACGATCTTGAGAATAATGCCCATATCTTCCTTTGGTATAGAACAAGCATCCTCCTGTCATTGTAGGCGACGGCTTGTCTGCATCCATAATTCCGTAGACATCCTTATGGCCGCTATACTTTTTCCCGTCATCCCCCACTTTTTTATGACAGTCAAGCGTCATTTCTTCCGGCAAGCATTCGCGTGATCCCCCATGTGTCCGAATATAGTGCATTTTTTCCAGGTTTTTCTTGCTTAGATTTGCACATTTGTGGTTTAGTACAGAGATGGGGCCCGCATAGTTCTCCCCAGCGTGTATTGCAGGCAAATCACCGATTGCTTCTCGAACCGTTACCCATGGAAAGAGTCCGCTGTTAGCTTTGTTACTGTGCGTAGGAGCCGGCAGCTGAAAATCGGCACCGTATGATTCTAATTCCTCAAAGATATCGGCCCGAACACCGTGAAGAACAAATCGTTTCCGAAATTGAGGAACACCGTAATCTGCTGCGTTCAGCACACCTTTCCGAACAATATATCGTTTCCCTTTCTCTTTACTTTTATCTTCCAATTTGTCGACAAACTCATTCAGAATCCCTGAATTAAACTCTGTTGTTATACCGGGAACATTTTCCATCAGAATAAACGGAGGATACATTTCTTGAATCAGTCGCAGAAATTCAAACAACAACTTTTTACGTTCCTTTTCGTCTTTTTTCTTATTGTTTGGATTCTGCATTGAAAAGTTTTGACACGGAGGACACCCGGCAAGCAGGTAAAGTTCATCTCGCCTTATTCCTGCTCGTCGGAGCAACTTCTTCCCTGAAATCGTGCAGATATCTTTGATGAGTACATCTACATGCGCCAGTGGGGGATATGCCGAGTAAATCCTTGCTGCCTCGGCATCTATTTCTACGGCGGCTTTTACTTTGAATCCTGCATTGGTCAACCCGCAAGAAACCCCACCACATCCGGAGAATAAATCTATCGCTTTGATTGCCATACTATTCATCCCCCAAATCAAAAGCCGCAATCACCTTTTCTCCGTTAGGTGTATTGATAGTCGGAGGCAATTCTTCGCGCGCAAACGATTGCCGTTTCTGTGCACACATTGCTTTAAAATCACAATGCGCACAATTAGTCTTACACGGCCTCATGGGAAAATCATTTGCTAATATTCCGTTTACTGCCCATTCAATTGCACCGAGTGCATTCTCTACGGAGCTAGAATCAACAGGAATAGCGGTACGCTTATTGTCCTTCAACGTGTGAATATATCCCGTCTGCACATTCTCTCCCATTATCTCTTTAGCAGCTTTAGAATACAATTGGACTTGAATGGACATATCCCTCCAATCGTAATCCCCTGCGTCATCTGGGAGCTCCATAGTTTTAAAATCTATCACATCGGCAGTCGTGCGGCCGTGTTCCGGGTCTTCTTGCAATAACAGATCGATCGCTCCGGTGACAAGAGCATCTTTGATGGAAATTTCGAATTGCGCTTCGTCTTGTCGTAAACATCCGAAATCCGCTGAGTATTTTGCCGAATAGTTTTCCAGTATCCTTTGAAGTAAAGCCTTCGCCCGCTCAAAAGATCCGGGACGATTCACAGGATCGTTGCTGGGAAAGACATGCTTCAGCATGAATGTCGATTCTACTATTTTTTGAATCTCCTCTACCGTCGGTGCTCGATCCTTAAATCGTTGATGCAGCCTTTCCAACGTAGTATGACTTGTTTTCCCGAAGCCGAAAAGTTCTGGAACAGCGGCATTATAACCGTAAATCGTTGAGAGCTTATATGAATAAGGGCAGGTCAGGTAATACTTTACAGAAGAATAATCTGTAGGGAAATCAGAATCGTCAAAGCGCGGACTCGGATCGATTTTTTCTGCAAGACCGTCAAGTTCAATATCTTGGCGCATTTTCTCATGTGCAAGGCCGAGGATAAAAGGAGATTGTTTCTTTGCCCGCTTCAGGCCGGGGTGAGCGGCACTGCCGGTCAAATAAAGCAAGCGCTCAGCACGTGTAATTGCCGTGTAAAAAAGTCTCGCTTCATCCTGCACGCGAGAGCCGTATGCTCCTCGTGCAATTGCTTTATCCATCAGCTTTTTAGGAATCGCGCCGGAGTACTGTTCCGTTTTACCGGGAAATCTCTGATTTACCAGATCTGCCACAAACACAACAGGGAATTCCAGACCTTTAACCTTATGAATCGTAGAAATATTTACAGCATTATCTTTTGAAATATAGTCAATAGGTTCAAGCTCATAAGAATTCTTGGCAATATTTTGAAAGAAATTCAGCATTTCACTATATCGAGACGGAGAATCGATACTGACATATGTTTGTTCAACATCCAGAATAATCTTGCTGAACAGGCCGAGATCTCTATATGCCGTTTCATCATTCATGGCCCGAAGCATAAGCGCGTCTAAAAGGTCATGGAACAATTGCTGCGGATAAACCTTACGTCTTGCGCCGCCGGCGGCAGGGGCATGTATCTGATGATTCCAATATTGCAAGACATTTAGATATTTAGTTTTATCTGCATACGGGAACACGGAGATAATTGAGTTGTTGAAAAGCGTTTCCGCATCGGATCGGTCAGCGTTTCCGCTTCGAAGCAGCTCCATGGTGTCAAGCAGATATTGCGCATAGGGACGGTCAAAAATCCCGCCTTCTCCGGTCGTTTTGACCGGTATACCGCGCTTTTTCAGAGCATTAACAAAGCGAACATCCCTGTTTTCCCCATTGGAATTGCGGATGCTTCTGAGAAGAATTGCGAAATCACTGAAGGTCAATCCTCTTCTGCTCTTTTCGCTGCCATCCGGGTTGTATTCGATATAAGTAGTACCGATCAATGATGCTATTCTTTCTGCAATCCACTCAGCTTCATCTTCACTGTCGGCAAACCACAGTTTCCTCAAATCTTGAATATTTCCATCAGAATTAGAAGAGATGTCTTTTGGCAACCGCTCGAAATTCAAGTTTGCCTGAACAAAACTGTTGGCCGTTTCAACAATGGCTTTTGTGCTTCTGAAATTCACCAGTAATCGATGAACTGAAACATTATCGTACCGATCAGCAAAAGTTAAGATGTTTTGGACGTTTGCACCGCGCCACCCATAAATTGCTTGATCGTCATCACCGACCACAAACAGCATGTCCATAAAATGGGAAAATGTTTGAATGAACTCTTCTTGTATCGGATTAATATCTTGATATTCATCAACAAACAAGAACCTATATTTCTCAATATCAGTCCCTTCTTTATTTTCTATTTTTTTCAGTTCTTCTGTTGCAAGTCGGATAGCAAAGGAAAAATCCATGTATCCATCCTTCATAAATGCATCTTTGAGTCTGAGTAAAATGTTGCCCAACAGAGGGTTTTCCGTTCTTATTTCCTCAAGGGAAATGTACTCATTGTTTGCTGTTTGCCATGCATCCGTGACTTCTTTAATTGTTTTAAAATAACGTTGTCCATGTGGAATCCCAAGTTTTCCATATCTTGACATGACGAATAGGATCAGTCCATTCTGATCAAGAATGTCATATTGTCTGAAGGACGCATCTATATTACCCAGCAGTTTTTGGCAAAAGGAGTCGATCGTACCGATGAACATTGCACCGATATAATTCTCCGGATAGCCGAATTTATGAAGCGCTTCTGCAACTCGCCGTTTTATTGAGTCGGCGGCCTTTTCCGTAAATGTGAATGCAACTACACTTTCTGGTGAAACGCCTTGAGAAATGAGGTACGCTATTTTATACGCCAGCGTTCGTGATTTCCCTGAACCGGCACACGCCAAACAAAGCACATTTCGACTCGCATCTACAACCGCATTGTACTGATCCTGTGTTAAATTTGAAAGGAGAATATCGTTGACGTTCATTTTTCAGTGCCTCGCTTTTCCAATATTTCTGCTATACGGTCTGCACAACCTTCAGGGTTGTTCTTTATTTCGTTTCCCCAAAAACGCAGTACTATCCAGCCTTCTTCTGTCAATCGCTTTGTGACTTCCGTGTCACGAAGCATATTTTTTTCTATTTTGGGAATCCAGAAATCCTGTCGTGATTTAAAATCAGTCTTTCTTTTCTCCCAATCATATCCGTGCCAGAATTCGCTGTCACAAAACACAGCAATGCGCTTTTTTATAAACGCGATATCTGGACACCCATATATTTTCTTGACGTTTTTCCTATATCTGATTCCGCGTTGCCATAACGCCTTTCGAAGAATTATTTCTATCTGCGAATCCTTGTTCTTTACCGCTTGCATATTCTTTTTGCGTTGTTCCGGTGTTCTGTTATCCATAGGATCGCCTCCGGGAATATGTCTGTTTTTTCATAAGCAAGAACAGAGAAGCGTTTTACATGATGTCATTGCCTCAAATATTAGTCCCGAAAGACCGCGCTCATTTGTTTAATCGTTTTGACAGCGTCCTCAGGGGCCTGAATCTGGATTTTCCCGCCGAATTGGAAGACCCAGGCGAAGAAGGTGGGGCTGAGGGAGACCTCGGCGGTTAGGAGAAAGTGGGTATCGTCCACGGGCTTCGTCTTGGCCTGCTCGCCGAAGTGGTCGATCACGCTGTTCATGGCGTCCTCGTGGCACAGGAGCTCCACTGTGGTGCGTTCCCCGTCGAAGAGCTGGAAGGCCTTTTCGCTGAA
>AUXO013077045.1_pt1 | contig 22775 bp, 33 predicted proteins | sample 768731 | NCBI WGS metagenome assembly AUXO01 (sample SAMN02715735, study PRJNA202380) | gut metagenome | biome: sheep rumen | host: Ovis aries | place: New Zealand: Palmerston North | reverse complement strand
AAAATACCTAATAAAACAAGGTCAGAAAGCCTATAAAAATAAAGTCAGAGTGTTTTCACTCTGACTTTTTCGGTAACGGCAAAAATATGGTCGATCGGTATCCGATCGGGGCCAGGCCTCATAACCATAACATAACAATAACATAACCATTCTCTAACCATTCTCATCCCCAATTCTCTCACCTATTCTCTTGCTCATTACTTATTCCCCTTTTACTCTTTTTACCTTTTCACTATTTTCTTTATTTATTTATCTATATATTTATTTATTTTTATTCTTCTACTTCTATATACTTTCTCTCCTCTAATTAATTTAATTCTTATTTTTCACTCAATCCCTCTTAATTTATATATATTATATTAATTATAATTATATTATTTTCTATAATATAAATAATATAAATACAAATATAAATATAATAATAATTTACATCTTAGTCATTATAAATCTCTCCAAACCAAAACATTAACATAAATACAAAACACCATAACCAAAAGAATAGCAAAATCATCCAACCCTAACATCAATATTTCTCCTCCTATTCTCCTTAATCCTCTTCAACCTCTCTTCTTCCTCTAACCGCATAATCATCTTTCTATCAAAATACAAAAAACCAATAGTCAAAAGTGAACCAACAAACAAAACAATATCCATAACAAAATCCTTTCTTATTTATAATTTATCTCCATCATTCCAATAGTCAAAGAATAAAAGTGCGGCAACCTCAAATTTTCAAATCATTTTTTGAAATGACCACTAAGATTTTCAAATCATTTTTTAAAAAGGTACCTTACACCCCTTAAGTATACTGCCCCCAATTGTCATAAGGCCCTAATTTTCGTCTCAATTCTACAATCTCTTTATCCTTCTCCTCAATCTCTTTCTCCAATTCAACTACCTTCCGCAACAACTCAAGCACAGTATCTTTTTCAATCAAAACTTTCTCCATAATCACACCCCCTATTTTCTTTTCCTAAAAATATTATACCAAATTTTTAAATGAAAATCAACCAAACCCCTTATCACCCCGCCCAGCAGTTTCGCAGTCTTGCACACACCCCAGACTTTTTACAAAAGAGGGCGGTAGCCCGGTTTTTGTAAAAAGTCCCATATTTACAAATTTTTGTCCGTAGGACAAAATTTGTAAATTTGTACTCTTATTATACTAACTACAAATTTACAAAAAAAATCTATGCAAAATCATTCTAATCGACTAAAAAATTACCAATTTTAAATGAAAATTTGTAAAAAGTCGGCATTTTTTTTGTAAAAAGTCAAATTAAAATTTGTAAAAAGTCAGGATTTTTTACAAAAAACGGCATTTTTTTTGTAAAAAGTCATTTACAAATTTAAATGTTTCATCTATGCAAAATCATTTAAAAACGGCATTTTTTTTGTAAAAATTCGAGGCACTTTTTACAAATTTTGAATTGATTTTTTGTAAAAAACCTTGAGACTTTTTACAAATTTTCACTTACTTTTTACAAAAAATTCCCCACCATTTCTACAAAAAAATGCTTCAATCTTTGCGGCGCTTCCAACCTTCGCTATGGTAAACCGCAGCTTCACTAATACCCATCTCTTTAGCGATCTCTTTAGCTCGATAACCACTCTTAAATAACGCAACTATCATATCATCATCAACTGACTTCGGTCTGCCGTGCGCTTTGCCGTATTCAACCGCGTCCGCATAATTCTTTTGCGCTCGATCTATCGCAGGCTTTATCATTGAAGTAAAAGTATTTAAAACCATTGGATTCATTCCTTCAGTCTCAAATTCTCCAGTTACTCCATAATCCATTATAGCCCCCAATAATTGTAGCTAATCCTCAGCACTACTTAAACCTTTTATATAATCTCTCCAATTAGAATAAAAAACAAAATTCTTAGTTTCAGCCATAATGCTTACCTCCTAAGATCTTGTCCAACTCATTCTAAAGATCTTCTGTTAATTCAAATACCCAACAGTTATACTCTGGATGTTGTGGATTTGGCATTACTGCCAAAGGTTCAAACCCAGCCGCACATAAAGCCAGCATAACTCTCATTGAATAAATTATTTTTGTAATTGGCATTTTGCTTCAAACTCCTTTACTTATTTTTTTCAAGGAATTCTTTAAGTGCGCGACGCACGACCTAACTCATCGTAAGGTCTTGCTCTTCCGCATATTTAGCAAGAATATTTTTCTCTTCTGCGCTCAGCCGCACAGTAATATTAGTATTATCTTTCATTGCAACAGCTCCTTTCCATATATATAAAAAATAAAATAATTACCTTGTCTTACATTGTCCAATTATATTATACCAAATAATACATAATATGTCAAATTTTAAAATGATTTTTTGATTTTTATTAAAAAATTTGTTATAATATAATTAGAAAATAGAAAGAGAGGGTAATATAATGGGTATTGCAGCGTCCGCCTTTATAGAAGAATTGTTACAATGGATGGAAAAAAATGGTTTCGAATCTGTAGATTTAACTATTGATGACGATTTTTATTATGATGCAAATTATAATTATATTGCTTTAGATTTTAAAATAGAAGCTATTGTTGGATATTGGATTACTGATTTCTTTTCATCTCTTGGTAATCAGTGGGAAGATATTGATGGCCCGATATATTGTTTTCTTCATGAGCTAGGACATAGTCAAACTTTAAAAAATTTTACATATGAAGAAAAAGAAACTGCACTTCAATCTACTGCTATGTTTGCACTCCTTGAACCTAATAAAGAAAATACTTTTCTCTATTGGAATACTCCAATAGAACTTGCAGCTAATAAATGGGCAGTTAATTTTTTAAACACTACCAATTCAAATATAATCACATCTTTAGTAACAATATTTGCTAAATATTGGAATAAAGCTGTAGAAGAGGAAAAAATACATGAAACATCTATATATAGCGCATGTTGATTGTTTTGATGAAACAAAAAAAGACGTTGTAACCAAATATACAATAATTGCGGCGGGGTCTTATGTAGAAGCTACTCATATATGTATAGATGATTTTGGAGAAAAAAATATTGATTCTTTAAAACTTATTAAAATTGATGAAGATGGGTCTAGACTTATTACAAAAGAACTAGCAGATGCATTTGAACATGATTTCACTGAATCTATTAAAGTTTATCCTTCTGAATGGAGGCAAAAAATATTGAAAGGAGAAATATAATGATATTAGAACAAATTAAAGATATTATGAAAGATTATCTCATTTTTGATGCAGATAATGAAACTCTTCGTATCTATAATGAACGCCTTTGTATTACAATTAAATGCCTTCTTGATGATTTTCAAATTCAAAATAGTGTTCTCGTTTATCCTACTAATACTACTGGAAAAGATGAAGCAGATTATTGGTGCGCCGTTTCTTGGATTGAGGCTGGACAAATGTATTCTTATGGGTTTAATTGGATGAGCGCACAACGAGAAAAAATTTGCGCGGAAGGTGATTTAAATGAGAATTGACACTTGCGAAAGTTGTGCTTACGCTCATCCAAATATAAATTCTCCTACTGGAAAAGTTTGCCTCAAATACAATAAAGTTACTTCAAATGAAGGCTATTGTTCAGAACATGCAAAATCTGCTCAAAAATGTAGCTGTTGCGGCACTCCTTTAGTAGGAAAATCTTTTATTACAATGAATGGTAAAGTTGTAGAGTCTGTGATTTGTGAACGCTGTTTCCAAAACCGAAATACTTGTAAAACTTGTCAATATGGCGGTAGTTGTAGATTTGAAACCGATCCTTCGTCACTTCCTAAAACCGTTCAAAAACAAGTTCGTCAGGGAAATATGACGGCCGTTACTCAAATAATGAACCCCGAAAGAGTTCGAATTACTTGTCAAAAGGGTTGTCATTGTTGGGACCAAAATTTTGGTTGTTCTAAACAAACTCACGGAATTTGTCAGCAATATCATATGAATCTGGTTTAAGGTATTTTGCATTTTGATATGTGGGGCTATGCTTTCGTAATAAAATCCAAAGATTTGCGCCTATAGCATTACCAAATGTTGTAGGTATAATTAAATACCATCCAATATCCCAACTATCACTCCATAAACACCAAAAGATTAAATGGACAGTAGGCCATTCGGCAAATATACAAACAAAATTTATTAATAAGAAATAAAAAATACTATTACCGTGAACTGTTGCCATAGCCCCCGCATAAAACATCATACCAGCAAATATTGATAAAATAAATACTGTATCCCAAGAATATTCATGCAAATGCATTAAAACTTCATGTGCGTGAATGCCAATTTTCTCTCCGTATTGTGGAATCAATTTCATTAATAATGCTATCCAAGTAATACCAATAAAATTACCCATATATATAATCATATTCTCTATTGGATCAATATTTTTGCTGGTTAAAACTCCTGGACGACCCAAAAAGAAATCTAATCTATAATATGGAATTGACATCATAATAATTGAAAAACAAAGTGCAGCAACTATATGAGAAACTATTGTCCCATCATAAGCAATCATATAAGCTACAGATCCTAATCCAACAGCCAATCCAGCTAAAACTCCATCAATCATGATTTACACACCTACCTCTTCATAATTTTTCATCTAATTAAATTATAACATAATTTTTATTTAAAATCAAGTTTAGCTAATGCAAAAAAGTTAAATTTGATTTTTTTTAAATTTTTTATTATAATATATATAGAAAATAAAAAAAGAGCTATGAAAGGGTTGGTGCTTTGTATGGTAGCAAAATCTTATCAGAATCTGGAAATTGCAACTGATATTTATACTGTTAATGGTCGAACCTATGTAAAAGTGCGGCTGGGCAATGGTGCTCTGAAACAGGTACGGTGGTATTCTGATAAAGAATACGCTCGTATGTATAATGAAGAAGTCGTTGATCATTCTAATGACCCTTTCTATAAAACTCAGAAAGAAATTCTTGGTTTTGGCGAAGGCTATATTACTATTTTTAAAGGTAATACTTATGCTGTTAAAGAAAAATTAAAAGCTGCGGGTGCTCGTTATACAAAATTCTGGGGATGGGGCATTGCAGGAGGACAGAAAGTTCCGCAGATTGATGGTATTGAACCTATTCGTCTTGATTGGAATAAAGTCGGCAAAGACGATGAAGTCTTAAAGAGCGACGCTGAAGTAGAATCATATGTAGCTTCTCTTATTTATGAACCATCTACTTCTGAGTTCCAGGGACAAATTGGTGAACGTCTTCGTGGTCTTTTGGTTAAAGTAATTCGTAACTTTAAAATTGATAGCTATTATGGCCAGTCTACGGTACATGATTTTGAAGATGGAGATGGAAATATCTATTCTTGGATTACTTCTTCTAAAGATTTGCCTGAAGGTAATGTATACTGGTTAGATGGCACTGTTAAAGAACATAAAACTTTTAAAAATGTCAACAAAACAGTTTTGACTCGTTGCAAAGTAGTAGAAGAGTGTTGACAAATTGTAAAATTTTTGATATAATTAAAGAAAGGAAAAGTAAAAATGTTCGGTGAATTTGGAGACCTTGGTTTAATTTCAGCCCCCAATAAGGGGGCTAGTTTTGTAGAAACTGTAGCTTTTAATATTTATGCCAGTAGACAAAGTAGAATAGAAACATTAATTAATGAACTTGCGGCAGCTGAAGACCCTAATGATGAAATTACACAAGATACAGCTTTTGCACATGCTGGTTTCCTTAGCGCTGACGATCTTCTTCCTTATGAAAAAGAATATATTGAAAAGGAGATAGCGCGCAGATGGATGGGCTAAATAATTTTGAGTTTGTAACTGAAATTGAAATGTCAGTTAATTCTTCACGAATAATTCATGGCACATTTACTGGCGAAAAATTTCGTAAAGAGTATTTTGCTTTTGCTAAAAAATACGGACAACGACAAGATAAATTTGAAATTTTTTCTACATCATCATCTACAACTGACAATTATATTTATATTGGAGCTATTGCTCCTTATGATGATGTAGATATTACTTTCGACGAGTCTAATACTCAATATGCAGAAATATTAATTCATGATTCTACAGGAAATTATAGCCCTTCAATAACAATTAAGGCTCCTTGGAATTATGTAACAGATCGTGCTAGCGGATTGTTTACATTTATGGATTATATTTATAAAAAATATATCATAGACCAATTCGCAACCAATGCAGCTGCTGCGCCAAAAAATAAAATGCCATTTTTAAGTAAAGAAATAAGTAATGTTAATATTGGTTATGATGAAAATAAGATAAAAGATGCATTTAATGGTTTTACAGCAACGGCTACTATAAAAGCCGATAATATAGATAGTAATACTATTATATCTAATGCATATACAACTAATACCACAGCAGTTCCAAATAATAATTGGACAACAACAACAACTGGCTCTGCCTATACTTATACAATTCCTAATAATTTATCTAATATAACAGATAAAGGCGTTTATATTGGTGGATGGGATATTGGCGATGAATTAAATAAAGCAAATCCAATAGAGAAAGGTAAAAAATCCATGAAAAATTTTATTAATTTTGATTTTGGTCCTATTAAAAATGATAATGTACACTTAAGTATGTATGGTGTGGCGATTCGTAATAAAGAAGGTCGCTGGGTTGCATATGATAATGCAAATGAAAGTATTATAGACGTTGAAATTATGAATTTTACAGGTACAAATATGCTATATAAAATGCCTGTTGGTCTTGATAATGTTAATGTTGGCGATGTAATTGTACATGGTAATGTTCCAATGTTTGTTACTCAAATTAATCTTTTTAATGGTGGAAAAATTCAGTCTTTTACAGCCATTGACCCATATGCTGGAGAACAAAAAATTATTTTGCCAACAAAAAATATGTTTAATTTCAATTTTGTAACTAAAATTGTTTCTTTAATGGATATGTGCGGCGGTCTCAAAGCAGACGAATCCAATCCTTTTGGTAATATTTTACCATTCATGATGATGGATGAATCTGATTTTGATCCTATGATGTTTATGTTTATGATGAATGGTAATGATGATAAGATAAATCAAAATATGCTTATGATGCTTGCATTATCTAACAAAAATGAAATGAATGATATGTTACCGATATTAATGTTGATGAATAGTAATAAATAATTTCGGAAGGACGGGATAAAACCCGTCCTTCTAGTGTCTTGTAAGACAAATTGATTTTTATTAAAAATTTTGTTATAATATATATAGAAAATGAAGAAAGAGGTAATAATCAATGCAGGATATTAGAAATTTAATTACAGATGAAGAAAAATCTTTAATTGAATATTATATTTCATCATTTGCGTGTGAAAGTGATGCTTATTATGATGAAAGTCAGCGAGCTTCAGTAGATAATATTCTCAAAGTATGGAGAGATAATAAAACTCCTTATCTTAGTTCTATTTTTGGAGATAAATTAATTGTTTCTGAGAAAGTTTCTTTTACAAAGCCTGAAGAAGCATTGATTGATGCCTATTATTCTAATGAAAATATTTCAACATTTAGAGAAGAATATTATCGTTGGTTAGATAGATTTACATATGGTTCAAATGAAAATTTTTTGATTTATCGTGCATTAAGAAAATTAATTTCAGCAGAAACTATTGTCCAGAATAAATTCATCATAGATTTTTTTGATTATTATGATAATGAAGATGATAAAAAAGCAGGCATTTCTATTAACACTCCAAATGGACATAAAATTATTTTAAATGAAGGTGCAAAACCTGTCAAAATGCTTGGTAAACTTAATAATGCTTTTCACATTAGCGAAAATTTTGAGAAATTTAGAATTGAAGTTTCTATGTTACTTAATGTGAAAAAAATTAGTGGAAATTTAAGTTTGTCAATTCATCCTCTTGATTATATGACCATGAGTGATAATGATTGCAACTGGGAATCTTGTATGAGCTGGCGCAATTACGGTTCTTATCGTCAAGGTACCGTTGAAATGATGAACTCTCCATATGTTGTTGTTGCATATCTTTCTTCAGAAACTCCTATGAGGTTTTTTGATAAAGAATGGAACAATAAAAAATGGCGTAGTCTTTATGTTGTTCATCCTGATTTTATTGGTAATATTAAAGGATATCCTTATCAGATTCCAGAGTTAGACAAAATTGTTATCAATAAATTGAAAAAAATGATAGCAATGAATTTTAATTGTGTTTATGGAGATGTAAAAGAATATTCTTATGACAAATGCTTTGAATCTGACCATGGTGAAGTAAATTTATCTTTCTTTACTAATTATATGTACAATGATTTTGGAGCTTTAGATAGTCATTATGGATGTGTGCGGGAAGATGACCATGCTACAAAATATATCCGTATTACCTATTCAGGTCCTTATCAGTGTATGATTTGCGGTAATACTAATGTAGATATTTTAGAAGAAGGAAAATTAATTTGTGCTAATTGTGACACTTCCATAACATGTGATGATTGCGGAAGAGCTCTTTCTGAGGATGAAGTTTATTATACTCATTATGGGACAGCTGTTTGTGAAGAATGTCTTAGTTCTTATTATATTGAACCCATAAATGATTTAGATGAATTTTATTATAAAGATGATGTGTTTACTGTTACAATTATTCCAGATGAAATTAAAAAATATATTGAATCTAATGATTATTGTTTTTATAATTTCTCTTGGGATAGACCTTTTATTGCATATGCTGGTTCAAAAAATCATTTTGAAAGAGACTATTTAAAAGAATCTTGCCATGTTTCAGAAGTAATAAATACTAATATGTTTAAAACTCATTATTATATTTGTGAATCTGAAATTAAAGAAGATGCTTACCAGGATGTTGAAGATTATGTTTATTCAGCTCTTGGTTTTAATAAAATTCGTGATTATTATTGTTCTAATACCCATTGGAATAATGCAATATCTAGAAAAGAATTTCTTGAGGCAACCTTAAGAGAGAATGCCTTGAAACAATTCGAAAGTAGTTTGATTTTTTAAAAAAAATATAATATAATATATATGTAAGATAAAAAAGAGGAATCAGGCTTACTTCTTAAAATAAATTGCCCTGTGATCGGTGACGAGGGATGAAGACTGAAACACCGTAGATGAAAATCCCCCCTTTTGCGAAGGCAAAACAAACACTAATCCTCAAGAATAGCAGTTATGTCTTCTAACTGCTTGAGGTTAAAAAAATCATAAATTTGATTTTTTTAAAAAAATATAATATAATATATATGTAAGATAAAAAGAGATAAAAAATAAAAATTAAAATTTAAAGGAGAAAAAGCTATGACTAAGATGACAAAGAAAAACGTATTTGAAGCTCTGGTAAATTTTGCAAATGGCGGTGATATGGTATATGAGACTGCCGATGGCGCAGTAGAGGTAACTAAGGATGTTCTTGGTGCTTTCGCAACGAAAGAGATTGAGCTGCTTAATAAGAAAGCTGAGAAGGCCAAAGCTAATGCTAAAGCTAAGAAAGCAGATACCGATGAGTTGGCTGAAGCGGTTGCGGCCGTCCTTAATGGAGATGAGTTCCAGACCATCGAGCAGGTTACTGTTCAGATTGATGGCGAGGATGTCACTACTGCCAAGGTGCAGTATAGATTGAACGCTCTCGTCAACCAGGGTATCGCCGAAAAAACTCAGGTGACTATAGTCGGAGAGAATGGCAAGAAGAGAAAGGTGATGGGTTACAAGATTCTTGCCGCAAATGCTGAAGACTAATTTAATATCTAAAAATGCCTATGGAATAAAATCCATAGGCATTTTTTTAGTTGACATTTAATAAAAAAAATGGTATTATATTAAAAAGGAGGGCGATAAAAATGCGTTTTGCTTTACATGCTAAATGTGATAAAGAATATTTGACTATGGCAGATGAAATTATTGTTTTTTATAAAGAAAAAGAAAGGATTTTAGATTATCCTTCTTTATACCCCAATGCCGCAGTTACTATTCAATGTATAGATGAGAAACCAGAAGAGATAGATTGGAAATGGATAAAAGCTATGAAAGAACAATTTCCAAAAGGATTTACAGTAGGAGTAAAAGATATAGAATCTTTACCTTTTGGAATTCAAGCTAATGTGCCTATATATTGGTTACAAAGTATAACTACTTTTAATCAGTTAAATTTTTTATATGATTTAGGAGTTAGTTATATTTATGTTGATCAACCATTATTTTCTTCTGTTGACAAATTAAAAAGATTTAATATTCCTGTGCGGTGGATGCCTAATATTATTAATCAATCAGGTTTTATTATGGAAAAGGCACATGGTACATGGATAAGACCAGAAGACTTAGATAAATATGATATTATTCCTGGATGTATTGCAGAATTTAATAATGTAAATGGGTCTAAAGCTGAACAAGCTTTTTATCGTGTTTATGCTCTTGAAAAAGAATGGTCAATGGATTTAGGATTATTGCTTTTAGATTTTAAAGACAAAGGAATTGCTAACTCTCTTATTGATCCAGATTTAATTGAGTATCGTTTAAATTGTCATCATAAATGTGAAGAATATCCAGATAGAAATGGATGTCATATTTGCTTAAATGTTTTTAATACTGCAAATAGAGAAAAAATAGTAGATTATCTTAATATGATGGGATTAAGACATGATTAATTGATTTTTATATAAAAATTTGCTATAATATATATAGAAAAAAGTAAAAAGGATTTGGTAATAATGAAAAATTTATCAGAGCAAGATTATAAATCATTTAAAATTATAGCAAAAATGTCTGAAGGAAAATTATTAAGAACATTAAAAGAAACTTTAAAACAAATTTATGGTAAAGAAAAAGTTATTGCTACAAAAGATTGGATTATTGCCAAAGGCGAAATTCCTATTGCTTTAGTTGCTCATTTAGATACTGTATTTAACTCTCCTCCTATTGAAATTTATTATGATAGAGAACAAGGAGTAATATGGAGTCCTCAAGGACTCGGCGCAGATGATCGAGCAGGAGTCTTTTCAATTTTAAAAATTATTTCTGATGGATATAAACCTCATATTATTTTTACGACAGAAGAAGAGTGGGGAGGAATTGGCGCTAGAAATTTAGCGATGAAAAATTGTCCATTTGAAGATCTTAGATATATAATTGAATTAGATAGAGCAAATAAAAAAGATTGCGTATTTTATGATTGCTCTAATGATGAATTCCAAGAGTATATAGAACAATTTGGATTTAAAACTGCTTTTGGTACATTTTCTGATATTAGTGAATTATGTCCGATATGGAATATTGCGGGAGTTAATTTGTCTATTGGATATGTTAATGAACATTCTTTTCTTGAAGTTTTACATACATCACATATGTTAAGGACTATTGCAAAAGTAGAGAATATGCTATCTAATATTCCTGATTCATCTTTTGATTTTGGAGAAATTATAGGTTTTCCTTATAAATGTGATAAATGTGGAAAAATTAGTAGCTTTTATACATTAACACCAATATATGATAAAAAAGGACACGCTCATTTTTTGTGCGGCGATTGCATAACTAATGATAATGTTGAATGGTGTGAATCATGCTATGAAGGATATTTTAAAGGAATTCTAAATCAGAAAAAGATTTGTCCAATTTGTGAAAGAAATAAAGTAAAAGAATAATAAAACTTATTATTTGGAGATTCAAAAGAAGATGATTGAATATTTGGAAATTCAAAAATTATTTAATAAAGTAATTGCTTTTTCTCAAGGAACAGACCAGATTAATACAGATGAATTATTCCAAGAATGGAGTAAAAATAAACAAAAATTTATTGAAATTTTTGATGGCGAATTAATTCATGACTTTGGAGAAATTGAAGTTTCAATAAATGAAGAAGAACAATCTTATTTAATAAATGACTTTTTAGACCAAGCCGCACAAAATATGTCCATTTCTTTTTATGATTTTTCTGAATTTTATCAATTTGTATGTGCAAATAAAAAGTCTTTTTTTCAAAATTTAGTTTCAAATGACAGTATTAATTTTGGCAAACCTATTTTAAAAGGAATGAAACTATCTAAGGCTTTCAAATTTTTTATAAAAGACAAAGAAGAATTAATTAAAATTCAGCAACTTGCAAGTAAATTTATTCAACAAAATAAAATTAAAGGGCATTTATGTGCTTCTGTACATCCATTAGATTTTTTATCATTAAGTGAAAATACTTATAATTGGAGATCATGCCATGCTTTAGATGGAGAATATCGAGCAGGAAATTTAAGTTATATGGCAGATAAAGTTACTTTAATTTGGTATCTTAAAGGAGAAGATAATGTTCATCTACCAAATTTTCCTGATGATGTACTCTGGAATTCTAAAAAATGGAGAATGCTATGCTATTTAGACGAATATTTTGATTATTGTTTTTTAGGAAGACCATATCCTTTCAATAGTAAAGATCTAAGAAATAAAGTAATTGATATTTTAAATTATTATTTTCAGTCATTTCATCCTTTTATAAATAATCGTATTACTAAATTTGATAATACAACAACAACAGGAGATACAGATTTATCATCACAAAATTGTGTATTGTATTCTCCATTAATTAAAATTAATACTCGTGATAAATGGGAAGTGCGGCAGTTAAATGAAGTTGTAAAAGATAATTCTAAACTTCATTATAATGATATTTTATATTCTTCTTGTTATTTTCCATATTATTCTTCAGCAATAAGACCACGTAATTTAAAAAATGAATTTCCTAAAATTACTGTTGGATCTAAAGTAAAATGTCTTCATTGCAATAGTGGTAATATAAGTTTTGGAGAACATTCAATGTTTTGTCCTGATTGCTTAGAATCTTTACATTTAAGTTATGAAGATTATTTTATTTGTGATTTTTGTGGACAACGAGTTGCAGGAGATGATTATATTATTACATATAATGGAGATACTATTTGTCAAGAATGTGTTAGTTCAGGATTAGCGTTTTTTTGTGAAAATTGCGGTGAATGGTTTGTTGAAGAAGAAGGAGAATATTCTGAAAAATATGGTAGAATGCTTTGCAAAGAATGTTTTGAAGAAATTTATGATGAAGAAATGGAATACAGAAAAAGAAATGGATTGGAGGATTAATTATGGCTAAAGGCCAAGAAGCAAAAAATTTAGTTATCCAAAAGATTAGAGAAGCTTTTGGGCAAGATTTTGTTGGTGAATTTGATAAAAAAGTATATGTATGGTCTAATGAAAATGGTGAAAGAATACAAGTAGCTTTAGCTTTAACTTGTCCTAAAGTTCCAGTAGGTGTTGTAAATCAAACTAAATTAGATTTTACTGATTCAGCACCAATTCCAGAGGCTGCGCCGGTTACTTTTGAGCCTGCTGAATTTACAGATCAAGAACGAAAAACTGTTGAACAATTAATGAAAGAGCTAGGGCTTTAATACCCCTAGCCGCAAGCGCCCTTAGCTCATTAGGTGAGAGCCATGGCCTTATAAGCCATAAGCCCTAGCAAGGTAAAACTGAGTTCGAATCTCGGAGGGCGTATTTAATAAGATTGGCCTAAATAGATTAAATTTAGGTCAATATTTTTTATATCTATTATAGAATATAAAAATAAGGAGGTAATAATATATGCCTACTAAAAAATTTGTTAATAGTACAAATATTACATAGTTAGTTTAGGAAAAAATTATTCCTTTAGAATAGAATAAATAGGATAAAACAGACTCTGTAGGATAGAAAATTGTTAATGGCGGAGAAATTTTTAATTCATATACCAGTGATGATCATACAATAAATATTGCTTCTGGAGCAAAATCTCATGCTGAAGGTTCTAGTACAACTGCAGCTGGAGCCAGATCTCATACAGAGGGAACTTTAACTCAAGCCCTTGGCGCTAATTCACATGCTGAAGGATATGGCAGTAAAAGTATTGGAGACAATGGCCATTCTGAGGGTGGAAATGGAATTTTTAGTAATAATACTGTTACACTTTCAGGCAATGCTAATAGTAAAATATATACTTGCACAGAAGATTTAAGTGCAATACATGAATTAGTTCATCCAGAATATGCAAATATTTTGCTTTCTTATACAGATCCAGATGAAATAGTTCATCATTATGGTGTAAAAAGTATTAATGAAAATCAAATAGAATTAGATTATACTTTAGATAAAGATAATGATCTTAATTCTGTTACAGCACAAATAATGCTAGTATCTGCTGCTATTGGATTTGGATCACATTCAGAAGGCTCTTCTTTAGCAATAGGAGGATATTCTCATTCAGAAAGTTTTGGTCAAGCTTTTGGTAGTGGTTCTCATGCTGAAGGAAATAATACTAGAGCAGAAGGTAATTATTCGCATGTTGAAGGTACAGAAAATCTTGCTAAAGGAAATTATTCTCATGCAGAAGGATGGAGAACTTAGGCATTAGGAAATGGATCTCATGCAGAAGGCGCAATAGTAAAGCTATATGAAAATTGTCTTTTGTCAGGAGATATAAATACTACTACATATACTGTTACAGGAACTTTATGCCCTGCTAATAATGTGTGGGTTATAGACAATAATAATCAATGGAATCGAGTAAGTATTGTTAATTATTCTTATAGTGGTGCTACTATTACAACTAGAGAATCTTTAAATCCCGATGAAGTCTGGGCAGAACATCCTTGTACTATATATGCTTTACCAACTGCTCAAGGAATTGGATCACATGCTGAAAATTCTGGATTTGCTTATAGTGATAATTCCCACGCAGAAGGTTTTCGTACATCTACTGTAGCTGCAAATAGTCATGCAGAAGGTGCTTATACTAAAGCAACTAATACATAGGCTCATGCTGAAGGAAATAGTTCTACAGCTTCTGGAACTTCTTCTCATGCAGAAAATTTTAGTACTGCTTCTGGAGGATATTCACATTCAGAAGGTTATAGTACTGTGGCAAGAGGAGCTAATTCTCATGCTGAAGGAAAAGAAACTAGTGCTGCAAATGAAAATTCTCATGCAGAAGGATATAAAACAACAGCTGCTGGTGATTGTGGTCATGCAGAAGGTTATCAAACTACAGTTAGTGCTAGTTATGGTCATGCAGAAGGTAATGAGACTAAAGCTACTGGTACTTAGTCTCATGCAGAAGGTCTACGTAGTATAGCAGAAGGTAATGCTTCTCATGCAGAAGGAACAACTGTTACCACTTCTATTACTATATCTGGAGAAGCTAATGCTACCACTTATACAGTTTCTGCAAATCCTGGCTATTGGTTAAATGCTGGAAATACAGATGCTAATAATATATATATTGTATATAATAATACTTATTATAAACCTACAGCTTGGGATATTTCTAATAAAAAAGTTACTTTTGCAAATACATTAAGCACAACGGCTTTAACTAATGCTGCTGTAAAATGGGCTTTTATCCCTTACACTAGTGCGGGTGGCGCTCATGCTGAAGGCGCAGCTTCTGCAAGAGGAACTTGTTCACACGCAGAAGCTCAAGGATATGCTTCTGCTTGGGGAGCTCATGCTGAAGGAAATTATACTTGTGCTACAGGTAATTATTCTCATGCAGAAGGCAATGGCTCTTATACAAATGTAACTGGTGGCCATGTAGAAGGATATAGAACAAAAGTCACAACTAATAATTATGGTCATTCTGAAGGATATTCAACAGTAGCAACTGGTGGTTGGGGGGCTCATGCTGAAGGAAGAGAAACTAGTGCTACAAATGAAAATTCTCATGCAGAAGGATATAAAACAACAGCTTCTGGACAAGCTGCGCATGCAGAAGGTGATTCAACAACAGCTTCAGGCTCTTATTCTCATGCAGAAGGTTCTGGAACAACTGCTTCACTCAGTTACGCTCATGCAGAAGGATATCATACTATTGCATCAGGATTAGGTGCTCATGCTGAAGGAAATTCTTCACAAGCAATAGGAAATAATTCTCATGTAGAAGGAGAATATTGTTTTGCTAATCATAGTAATACTCATGTAGAAGGATCTTTTAATTAGTCTTCCGCTTCAAATTAGCACATATTTGGTAAATATAATGATTATGAAAATGCGATTAATTGTTGCGAGATTGTTGGTAATGGATCAAATGGAATAGAAAGAGCTAATATTAGAACTTTAGATTGGAATGGTAATGAAAGATTAAAAGGTGGTATTACTTTAGGAGGACCTTTCCAAATTGGAAATACTATAATAACAGAACAAGATTTTATTGATTTATTTGATTTAGAGAATGGAGAATATTAAATATGATTGCAAAAACTTTAAGAAGTATGGCAGATGAAATTCGTATTAATTTAAATGTCTCTAATAAATATTCTATAAATGAAATTCCATCTGCTATTATAGCTATGAATGATTTTAGAAATGATACTGGAAAATATGAAAATTATGTATCAGATTATATTGAATATACAACAACTGAAGATATACCATCATCAATATAGAATTTATCTTTAAATGTACGTCAATCTCATATTCAAGAAGGATTATTTTATGCTAAATCAGGATTATCAGTTATTAATTTAACTTATAATAGTAAACAAGATATTCATATTCATCCTTATGCTTTTCAACAATGTGTATCATTACAAGAAATAAATGTAACTAATAATAAATATTTATTTTTAAGTGATGCTGAACAAGCTTTTTGGGATTGCTCTAATTTAACAACTGTTAATGGTACAATATATAATAATAATATAGCAAATTTTTGTTTTGATGGTTGTATTAATTTACAATCAATTACTTTAGGATAGCATTCAATTAGTTCACCAATACAAACTAATATTGGAACTCAAGCTTTTAATAATTGTACTAATTTATCAATAGTTAATATGGTTGATTGTAATTATTCATCCTCTAAATTAAATACTATCGTACTTGGAACTAATTGTTTTGCTGATTGTTGTAATTTATAGAATTTTACAACTTCAAAATATTATTTGATGGGTATTACTCAAGGTGCTTTTTTAGGATGTTCATCATTAAGTGAATTATATTTTGGCACAGGAAGTAATATTGAATCAATGGCTTGTTGTAGATGTATAAATTTATCTCATATTAATTATGTTTCTGATAATGGTCAAGTATATTCAGATAGTATAGGTCCTTATGAATATAATAATTTTCATAATATTTAGCAAGGTGCTTTTCAACAATGTGGATTATTATCTATTTCTATAAATAAAGTAAATCTTATTTATGACTTGGCTTTTAAAAGTTGTGCATCTTTATCCACTGTTACTTTTAATGATGTTACTACTATTTCAAGCTCTGCTTTTGTTGATAATCCAATGTTATCTAATATAATTATAAAATTTAAAATTCCACAATTACGAAATTCTAATTTTATAAATGTTCATTCTTAGTTTTCTATTAATGTTGAATCTAGTTTATATAATACAATTATTTCAGCTACAAATTGGAGTAATTTTAGTTCAAAAATATATAGTATAACAGAATAATAAGAAAGGAGGTTATATTATGCCATCCAATATAACAATATCATCATCTATAACATCAAAATTAATTAGTATTGGAGATGCAGTTCGTTCTAAATGTTATAATATTCCTTTTAGTATGACTGTTAAAGGTATGAAAGAGTTTGTTAAATAGCTCAATGAACCTTCTTAGAATCTTTTTGAAAGATTAATAACAGATGCTGATAGTGTAAAAGTATTATATTTAGATTAGAATAAATTTCCAATATTAGAAGGATATTGGTATGGTCTAAATCATTTGCAACACTTAGAATATCTTGTATGTGAATGTACTAATACAGGCTGGACTACTTTTAAATCATGTCCATCTTTAAGAAAAGCATATTTTCCTTATACTTCAGCAATAGAATTTAATGTTTTTGCAAATTGTTCAAATATGACAGAATTTTATGGTCCTAATGTTACAAAAATTCAAAATGGAGCTTTTTGGAATTGTCAAAAACTCAATAGATTTAGTGTATCAGATGTCTCTGAAGTTGGAGATGAAGCATTTTATCTTTGTAAAAAATTATCATCAATTAATTTTTTAAGTAATTTATCAAATATTGCCAGTTCTGCTTTTAACTAGTGTCATAGTTTAAATTTAGGAGATAACATAACTTTAAATGTTGCTCAAATAAATAAATCTGCTTTTGGAAATTGTTATAATTTAACAAAAAATTTAACTATAAATTGTACTAGTAACATTGAACAATAGGCTTTTACTCATTGTTCATCTCTTAGTGAAGTAACAATAAATTGCACGGGTAAAATTGGTTCATATGCTTTTTCTTATTGTACGTCTCTTAATCAATTAACAGTAAATTAGGCAACTGAAATTGGTTCATCTGCTTTTGCTTATTGTTCATCTCTTAACAATGCAACAATAAATTGTCCAGTAATTAGATCATCTGCTTTTAGAAATTGCACAAATTTAACAAGTATATCATTATTTGGAGTGAAATCTCTTTATTCATATATTTTTGCTTCTTGTGATTAGTTAATTAGTGTATACATAAATTCAATTTCTAAACCACCAATGGTTTATTCTACTGCATTTGGAGTAGTAAGTAAAATAAGAAGTAATTTTCAAATTCATGTACCAAGTTCATTACAAACCTCTTTTGCAGCATCTACTTCATGGACTAAATATTTTTCATCTTATTTAATATATGATTTATAAAAAATATAAGAAAGGTAATGTATGAAATTACAATTTTTAATTCCTCAATATAATGAATCAGAAGAGGTTATTAAACCTCTTCTTGATTCAATAGCTCTCCAACAGAATATAGATATGAATCAAATAGGATGTATTATTGTTAATGATGGTAGCAATATTATTTTATCAAATGATTTTTTAAATTCATATCCATATGAAATTAAATATATAAAAAATTCTCATCAAGGTGTTTCTACTACTAGAAATACAGCTTTAAGTGCGGCGACTGCAAAATATGTTATGTTTTGTGATGCTGATGATATGTTTTATAATGCTTGTGGATTATATATTATATTTAGAGAAATGAAATTAAATAAATTTGATGTTTTAATTTCTAATTTTACAGAAGAAACACGTCATCCACAAACCAAAGAAGTAATATATATTAATCATGATATAGATAGTACATTTGTACATGGAAAAGTATATCGAAGAAAATTTCTTGAAAAACAAAATATAAAATTTAATCCAGAATTAACTATTCATGAAGATAGTTATTTTAATTGCCTCGCGCAAAAATGTGCAAAAGAAGTAAAATATTGTCCAAATCCTTTTTATTTATGGAAATGGAGAGATGAATCAGTTTGTCGACATGATCCTAAATATATTTTAAAAACATATAATAATATGTTGGAATCTAATACTGCATTAGTAAAAGAATTTTTAGCTAGAAATAAAAAAGAAGATGCTCAATTTTATTCTACTATGATGATTTATGATGCTTATTTTACTATGAATAAAAATGAATGGATTAATCAAGAAAATATTGAATATAGACAAAGTACTGAAAAAAGATTTAAACAATATTATTTAGAATTTAAATCTTTATATGAATCTATTGATACTGATATTAAAAATCAAATTATTATTCAATTAAAAAATAGATTTTTCCAAGAAGGAATGATAATGGAATCAATTACTTTTGAAGATTGGATTCAACATGTATTAGAAAATTTTTAATTGATTTTTATTAAAAAATTTATTATAATATATATAAAAAATGAAAAAGAAAAAATTTTGGACACTGTACAGCAATATATCAGACTCGACAAGTATGAATAATATCAAAGATATTATTTTTAAAGTCCCAAGATTTGAGCCGCTTGGGCTGGTGTCTAGAATCTGGGAGTTTGGTGTCAATGGTAGCATAGGGGCCTCCAAAGCCTAAGGTAGGGGTTCGAATCCTCTAACTCCTGTTGGACAAAATTTTGTTATGAAACTCAATTAATTTTTAAAAATAACACGAAAGAAAATTGTAAATTGATTTTTTGGAAAAAATTTGTTATAATATATATAGAAAATAAAGAGAGGAATTAATTATGAGTTCTTATGCAAATTTTTATTTAAGAATGAATGATTCATTTGCTCCTATTGGATGTTATTCCAGAAATTCAGAAATATATAAAGCTGTAGATGATTTTTGTTTTTATGGACAAATTCGTGCTTTTACTATTGAAAAATTAAATGAAATAATAAATAATTTGGAAAGTAAAATTAATAATATAAGAAAACAAGATAAAATTGATGAACAGCATTGTCAAATGATTATGCAAGCAGCAAATAATTCTATTGAAGCAAAAATGGAAGCAATATATAATATTGAATCCAATAGAGAAGAAAGAAATGAATATGTCGAAGAACTAGAATTTGCGGCAGATACTTTTAGAGTTTTTTTGAATATGATTGATGATTTTAAATATTCTTCTTTAAATCAAAATTTTTCTAATGATAGTAATCATTATATTTATGTTGGTATCGAAGCTTGCGGTGATCTTGGAAGTATTCAAGAATAAAAAATATAAATTGATTTTTATTAAAAAATTTGTTATAATATATATGTAAGATAAATAAAGATGAAATATAATTTTTCATCTTGGGGCTTGGGTAAGAAAACCCTGTAAGTAGTTGATATTGGAACAATAACCCAAAATGAATTCTGGGGATATAGCTCAGTTGGTGGCAGCGAGTGACTGTTAATCACTAGGTCGATGGTTCGAGCCCATCTATCCCCGCTTACGGTTGGTTTATCCGTTGCCAATATAAACCTAAGCTGCTGAGAGTAGCCGCTAGGCAGGTGAGGGGTTATGAAGCCTGCAAGGGTATATAACTTGTGCGCCATAGAAGAAACAAGTACCTTGAGGATTAGAAAGGAAAAATCCCACCGCATCTCAGGTGAGTGAGAAAGGGCAGATAGATGTCCAAGCAGGGCTAAAGGGGTGGCGCCTATCTATTTTAAGCTCCCTTGGTGTAATTGGCAGGCACGCTAGACTTAGGATCTAGTCCGTAAGGGTGAGAGTTCGAGTCTCTCAGGGAGTATTTAGTCTTTGCATCCAGGGAACACAAGACTTTAAACTTTTTGGTCCTGGTGACTTAGAAATTGCCCGCAGGGATCCTCACAGTTCAAAATGAACATAAGATGTCTCACCTGTAGTAGGTCGTTTGGGAACGTTTAGGCTAGAACTTTAAATAGTGGTAAAAACGAACAACTCATGAGTGCGCTTAGTATATGCGTCCTTGCGAGGGAAATATACTATTGGGGAAAATATAAGGGATATGTTTTAATTTAGTAAATTTGATTGTATATGTTTAATTACTATATGATGAAATTGAAATTTATTTAAGACTTTCCCTTTTTCTCCATCATATGATATGGCTCTGTAGTGAAGAAGAGTATCACGCTAGACTGTCACTCTAGAGATCGGGGGTTCGAGTCCCCTCAGAGTCGTTTATGCGAAATTAACTGTTAAAGCTCACAAAGTTGAGTGAGTAGTTTAGCTAGTTGGTCAAGGGGTTAAGACGCCGCCCTCTCACGGCGGGAACATGGGTTCGATTCCCGTACTGGCTACTGGTGAATGGGTTAGTCACCAATAAAACTTTCGCAAATGTCGGTAGGCAAGCATTAAAAGCCAAAAGAAAATAGAGCTGGATTACGTTGGGACACCGAGGAGAGACACCTCACAGAGCGGGGGAAGATCCATAAGATACTCTGAAATCATCGTTGCAACCCAACCCAGATGCGTGTGATTGAGGCTCGTATTGATTGAATATATTGTGAGTTTGTAGAGCCAACTGCACACCCGACATAAATAAAAAGGAGATAAAAATGTCAAAAGTTAAAGTGGGAGATAAGATTCGTATCAATTATATGGTAGGAGAACCGCAATATTCTGGAAAAATCGGCGTTGTTAAATATATTGATGATGCTGGACAAATTCATGGTACTTGGGGTGGCTGTGCTTTAATAGATGGAGATGATTTTGACATTATTCAAATTAAAGAAATAACAAATTGATTTTTATTAAAAAATTTGTTATAATATTTATAGAAAGTTAAAGAAAGGGGTTTTTAAAATGAAGCGAAAACCAAAAGATAAAGATGACAAAACTTAGCGCCAGTAGTTCAGAGGTTGAGAATAACGGACTTTTAATCCGTAGGTCGTGGGTTCGAATCCCACCTGGCGCATTTGGCGTTGATCTTACCGCCCACCAACGTAAGATCTGAAGCATAGGAGCATGGATGCCGGTTAAGCCTAAGTTCAGGAGTAATGAACATATAGGACTGTCTATCACCGTACAAAAGAACGGGATCATCAAGCATGGATAGCAGAGGGTTGGACCTGACCCAGTTTGTTGCAAAGATTGGTCATCAGGGGATTCGCAGTTATGTCACTGCGACAGATCCCACTCTGCGGAGTGAGGAGAAATTAAATGAGTCGCCGCTTGGGGCAAGTTCGCAATACCAAGTATTAAATAATTTGGTCAGCTTACCGGCGGCAATGATGCGCTCATGCCGCAGGCAAAGCGTAAGTTATTTAGGAGCGTAGCTCAGTTTGTTAGAGCCAACGGCTGTAAACTGTTGGGTCGTTGGCTCGAATCTTATCTGGCATATTTTGCATCTGTAGCTCAGCTGGGAGAGCGCCTGCCTTACAAGCAGGAGGTCACAGGTTCGAGCCCTGTTAGATGTATTAGGATTTAAATCCATTGTACTTCATTAAAAATTTACTATATGCCTCCATAGCGCAATTGGTAGCGTACGCATTGTAATGTGTAAGTTGATGGTTCGATTCCATCTGGTGGTTCTTCGAGATTTGGCGGCCCGCGTGTTCATCGTAATAAGAAATTAGGGCATTT
>AUXO011986244.1_pt1 | contig 22779 bp, 15 predicted proteins | sample 768731 | NCBI WGS metagenome assembly AUXO01 (sample SAMN02715735, study PRJNA202380) | gut metagenome | biome: sheep rumen | host: Ovis aries | place: New Zealand: Palmerston North | reverse complement strand
GGAGTACTCAGGTCATTTGCTTCTATCTTTGCTGATGAAGATGCAATGATGGAAACAATGACAGGTAAAAATAATGCTTTAGAAAAGAATAATACTTTCATTGAATACGCAAATGATTCCTCTACTAAGTTAGTATCAGGTAATTCATCTGCAAAATAAGGATAAATAAATGCAAGAGTTTAACAAAATTTCAACTACATCTAATTTTATAAAACAATTATTAAATACTACTTATTTGCCTGTAATTAGAACAGTTCAAGCAGGAGATTATCTTGTAAAGGGTAGATTATATATTTATAAATGTGAAATAATTAGGTGTGAAAAATCAGGATATATTGTTCCATATGATACTTCTGAATTATCTCCTGCTGCAAAATTTGTTCATATTGGAGAATATACTTTTGGAGATAGGAATGATAAGCTGTGTAAGAATTTCCAATCCAATCAAGAAGGTTATGATTCCGTTACACATGAAAAATTAGGAAGTTATTTGAGAGCATTAAGAGATATGTATGGATTAAATTTAATGCCATTATATAATTGTTTTTCAAATAATCCCTTTTCTCAACATCATATTTTTGATAATAGGATAATTAAAACAGCATTTGATTATAATACTAAAATATATAAAGTTCCAATTAGGTTTAATACTGATTACACAATTTGTATTGAAAATTTAGGTAAAACTACTTTTGCACCTGCATTTATAAGAAATGAATCCCTGGTTAAATTAAGTAAAACTCATATTGGAGATGATATAGATGCAACGAATAGATATATCTCACTGCATACTACTGATGTTATTTCTACATATAGCGGTTTAAGATTTTTTGACCCCATTGTTATTCGTTTTGATAACATTCCAGAAACAAAAATAAAAACTTATAATGAAAATATAAATAATACAAATACAGTTGAAGTGAAATTAAATTTAACTAATTATTTTTCTCCAATTGAAATTCCAACTGAAGAAGATTTTAATTTTTATAAGCAAAAATATTTGAATACAACGGGCTTATATACTAAAACAGCTTATAATAAATATGTATTACTTAATAATAATTCCACATATAAACCCGGCATTTATTATATTTGTAGTATTGACCCTGCTCAATCCGGTTGGAAAGATTCTATAAATGCAGAATCTGCTACCCAAGATACAGTATATAATCCTTCAAAAACTTATTATAAAGATATAGAATCATTTAAAGAAAAAACTTATACTTATGATATTGATGACATTCATTGTGAAATGTACGATTCAATTGAGGATGTTTTATATTTATTGATACAAGTTCCAGAATCATTTGATTCTAATATTGTAGTATTAGAAGGAAATTATAAAAATGTTCAATCATTAAAATATTTTAATGAACATGAATTACGTAATTATCCTGAAAACTATTTAGATAGATTATTTATTCATGATATTAGATTAATGAGAATGAATGTTCCTCAAAAAATTCCTTTTTCAGATACTTTAATACAGTTTTTACTTTGGAATGCTATTTGTGGACTTGATTCAATTAATTTAGACATGGATAGATTATTACAATCTTTCAGAAATTTATATATAGAAGTTGATGATAAATATTATGCTAATTATTGGTATTTTAAATATCGTGAGTTAATAAGTAATTATGCCAAGTTAAATGATTATGAATATATTGATGATAATTTAGGTTATGTTACTTCTGAAGTGGAATCACTTCTTAATAGGAGAATATAATGGCATTTAAAATACAGAAAAAGTTAAATATTCCAGAAGAAAATTATGTTTATTTTCATCACACAAACACAAAAATAATTATCCCAGTAGACCCAGATGCTATTTCAGATAGTATGGGTGCTAGCTTTGCTCAAAATACACCTTTAAGCAGGAGTGCTCCGATTTTTTCTTATCAAAATTCAGGACCCAGAACTGTTTCAGTAAATTTTACACTTCATAGAGATATTTGTAATGAATATAATAATTTAGGATATGATTGTGTAGATGCTTTGATTATGAATTTAGACCAAATGGTTTTACCTGATTATAATTCTGCTGGAAAAATCGTTAATCCACCAGTTGTATCTTTGAAGTTACGAGATGATATTTTTATAAAAGGTATTGTTAATCAATGTTCACATACATTCCAATTACCTATTATTGAATATTTTGGTAAAAATAAATATGCAGTAGTAGGTATAAACTTTGGGATAACTGAAGTTACTCCTTATAGTGCTAGTATATTACCTAATATTGGACAATACAGAAATGGTTCAGGATGGACTGCTTCATCAGGAGTACAATCAGGATTTGTTGCTAGTGCTGGATCCAATTCTGTTACTAATAATTCTACAGGAACTTCATCTGCTATTGTTGGCGGGGGTGCTTCTGGTATAATGAGAGCTATGACGAGGTAATTATATGAGTTCAAGAACTATGAGGGGGTTTGTGCATAATTTAGATTGTCATAATAAACCAATTGAAGTTATTCCAATCGCTGATTTACATATTGGTGACCCTGCATGTAGAAATGATATTATAAAATCTTTGATTGATGGTGTTTTAGCAAATAAAAATAGATATATAGTGCTAGTTGGAGATTTAATGAACACTGCTATTGCTAATTCTAAATCTGATTTTTATGGTGAAATAATGAAACCATCACAACAATTACAATATTGTTATAAATTATTAAATCCGGTAAGAGATAGAATACTTGGAATTGTTGGTGGCAATCATGAGGAAAGAATTAGTAAAAGTGTGGGTGTTGATATGACCCAATTGTTAGCAACAGAACTTGGGTTGGAACATTTATATTCAGATACAAGTGCATTAATATTTCTTAGATTTGGATTTAGAAAAGACCATTGTCGTCCTATGAATTATAGTATTTATGTGAATCATGGACATGGTGGGGGCCGAAGACCTGGTGGAAAAATTAATGGATTAGCAGATTTTGGTTCAATTATAGATGCTGATTGTTTTATTATTGGTCATACTCATTTACCTGCTTCTTTTAAAGATTCAACTTTTAGAGTAATCCCACAATCAGGTTCTGCAGTGTTGAGAGAAAGATTATTTGTTAATACTGCTTCTGCATTAGATTATTCGGGATATGGCAATAGAGGAGGGTATCAACCTCCTTCAAATAGTTATCCTATTATTACATTTGATAATAAAACTACAAAAATGACAGTAACATTATAAAGGTAAACTTATGAATATTTTGACAAATAGAACAAGTAAAACAAGTAATTATTATTCCAGATATAATGGTTTTGATTATTATTACAATAAATTAGATAAGAAAAACCAAATGGCTACTTCTCGTTGGTTAAGTCAAAATAATTCTTATCAAACTTATTTAGTAAAAGATGGAGATACATATGATTCCATCGCTTTATGGTTTTATAATAATCCTACTTATTATTGGATAATTTGTGATTTCAACAGAATATTGGACCCATTAAAAAATCCTGTTGCAGGAGATGTGTTATATATTCCTACTTTAGGTACCAATTTTAAATATGAGGTATACTAATGCCTAATACTATGATGACAGATAGTGGAGGAGGATTACCTAAATTTTCTCCTCGTACTACACAGCCAAGCTATTCAAATGTATATTATTCTTCTGGAAACCCATTTAAAGGTGACCTTTCTATGTGGAGCGGTGGTAACTGCACTGCTTATGCTTGGGGAAGATTTCATGAGATAATGAGTTCAACGTCAGATTCTTCTGGATGTTGGTTGCCCACATATAATGCTGAAGATTGGTTTGGGTCCGTTCAAGGATATAGCAAGGGCAGTACTCCTAAATTAGGTGCCGTTTTATGTTTACGAGACGGCCCTTATTCTGGATTAGGTCATGTTGCGGTTGTTGAAGAAATAAGTTCAGATGGAAAAACTATAAAAACATCTGAAAGTGGATACAATGCATATGTTTTTCAGTACAAAGAAAGACATTATCCAAATTGGAATTCTGATGGTTATGGGTTTCAGGGTTTTATATATAACCCAATTAACTTTAGTAACAGCGGTGTTGAAATTTCAGATGAACAAGGTGCTTTTGGAATTGATTTTCAAAAGAGAGCTTCAAAATTAATTTCTTCAGATTCATATACATTTTTAGCTGATGAAAAAGATAAAACACCAGGATTTGAATTTTCAGCAACTGCATCTTTAAAAAATGCTATAGAAGGAATTGTTTCAGGAATAAAATCTGGTGTTAATTTTGTGTACAATACCATTAAAAATGTTTTAAGTGGTGTATCTATTGTTGTTGATGATTCCTTTGCAAAAAATTTAAATAAAACAATAAAAGCTACTCCAAAGATTGTTCGTAAACAATCTTTGTTGTCTTTTGTTGACACAGTAGTTGAAGCACCTTTTGTAGAACTTAATATTGGTGGCTATACAATTGGGTCGTTTAAGGGAGATTTGGATTTATATCCAAATTATATTTCAGATTTACAAGTATCAAGACAAAATGGAATAATAAATCAATACACTATAAGATTATCTCATCAAATTAGACCAGGAGAGGATTCAAATTTATTAGATGAATTATTTTCAACAGTAAATTATGATAAAATAACTATAAAATATGGAGATGCTAATTCTGGCATTTATTTTCAAGACATGAATGCGATGATAACAAATATTAGTATGAATAGAAATTATACTAGTATGAATATATCATATACTGTAGAAGCAACTTCAGAAGGAGAACTTATAAAAACATTTATGACAAGTTTTCCAGCTGTAACTGATAAACCATCTAATGTATTAAGAGATTTAATATATAATAATCCTCTAACATCTAATGTTGTATTATCAGCATTTCCAGGTATGAGAAATAGATTGTTTGTTGAAAGTAATGGGTTGATTCCAACAAATGATTCAATAGTTGATATAGATTCTCAACAAAATGTAAATGTACTTGATTATATCAATTTTCTTGTTGGGTGTATGAGTAATCAAGCAATAGAAACAGGGGTGTTACGCAATTCAGTATATTATTCTACTTTTATAGATAATGACCCAACCAATCCTGATGGAGCTTATATAAAAGTTACTGAAGTTTTTGCAGGTGTTAACCCTTATAAATTGGCAAATAAGGTTTATAATATAACTATTGGTTATCCACAAGATATTGTATATAATTTTTCTGTTGATTCTACTGATTCTTGGGAATTGTTATATAAAAATAATCAGAAGGTTACAGAATATTATTATACAATTACTAATAATGGAAATATAAAAAAGCAATATTCTCCAACATTAGAGTCCAGTACTGAAATTATAAATGAAATAAATAAAAATTGGTGGACTCAAATGATTAAATTCCCTTTAACTGCCCAACTTACAATTAAAGGACTTGTAAAACCTGTAATGCTCATGGATTACATCAATATTGATGTAGTATTTTATGGACAGCGACACATTACAAGTGGAGTTTATGTAATTACTGGTCAAACAGATTTTTTATCTGGTAGCGGGTATAAAACAACATTATCATTAGTGAGGGTAAGTGATTCATGAGTGTGACATATAGACAATATGAAGGTGCTTGGGCAAATGACCCGTATCCTTATGGTAATGATGATATGGCAAATTCTGGGTGTGGACCTACATCAATTGCTAATGTATTAGCAAATTCTATTTTACCTAATATTACTCCTTCTGAAACTGGGAAGTATATGAATAGTAAAGGGTATGCTATTGCTAATGCAGGTTCTACTTGGGCAGGGATGACTGAAACATTAAGACATTATGGCGTAGAATGTACATATTTATCTTACCCATCTCCCTCAACTGTTTGGGAACATATGAACAAAGGTAATAGATATATAATTATTTTATTCGGAGGTGGAACTCAAGGAGGAATCACTTGGACAGCTGGCGGACACTATGTTGCTGCCACAGGATATAAAATAGAAAATAATAAACACTGGTTTTATACTCGTGATTCTGGAGGAAGAAAAAATGACGGGTGGCATTGCTTTGAAGATACAATGAGTAGTCTTGCGTGTGCATTTTGGATTTGTACTTCTTCAGTTCAAGCTGCCAAGTTTAAAGGAGATTCAACTGAAGGTTCATATTCTGGTAACACTGTAGATAATGGGCAGAGTATAGTTTTAGAACAACAAATTGCTAAGTTATATAGTTCTAGTAATTATGAATTTATAAAGCAAGAAGAGAAAAAATCTGAAGTTTCTGAAAATTTAGTAGGGATAGTAAAAACAGCATTAAGTGCTTTAAAGCCACCATTAACTGAAGTATCAGCCAATGATGTTTTAAATGCTGGAGGAGTTGTTCCAAGAACTACACTTCAAGATGCAATAAATGATTTAGTTGTTAAATCATATAAAACATCAAAGACATTACAGCCAAAAAAGAAGATAGTAAAAAGAGGAAATTTATTATCCAATGAAAATGTTATTGAAGCACCTATCATTGTCCTTAACCTAAATGGTGTAACTATTGGGGGATATGGAAATTTAGGAGATGTTTATCCTAATTATATTTCTTCTTTAACTATTAATAAAATTAATGGTAGAATAAATCAATATACTATAAATTTAGTTTACACTGTTAGATATGGAGAAGACCCCAATTTTATAGATAAACTTTTAAGTATGACAGGATTTACCAATAAAATTTCTATTTTGTACGGGGATTCAAATGGTAAAGTAATTTTTAGAGATGATGAAGCATTAATTACAGATGTATCATTTAATGAATCAATTACTAATAAAACTATTTCTTATACTATTACTGCTTTGTCATCTATTATTTCAGCATCTAGTGTAACATCTAATTATGCTTCAAAACAAGCTAAACCATCTACATTAATAAATGATTTATTTTATTCAACAACACCACAAAGTAGGGCTTTGCTATCCGCTCTTCCTGGTATGAGAGCTAAAACATTGGTGAATAGTAAAGGATTAATTCCAACAAATGATGAACAAATAATTACTCAAACTAGAGTGAATAGTTCTCCTATTTCTCAATTATCTTATTATGTGAGTGGCATGTATAATGAACAAAATAATTCTACTTATTCTTTATTGTACATGGATGATACTCGAAATGAATTTGGTGGGCCATATATTAAAATAAATGAAATAAAAACCACAACAACAGAAGTTTTATCTGGAAATTATTTTGAAATTGATATTGGTTATCCAGGAAATAATTTTGTTATGGGATTTTCATTAAATAATGATGTTTATTTTCCATTAATTTATAAGTATAATAATAAATTTTCTTCATGGAATTATGATATTGATAACATGGGAAATGTTATTAGAACAAAATCAAATCCTCTTTTATTAAATAATGATTTTAATAAAAAGAATGTTATACAATCTAATTGGTGGAATAAAGTTACAGAATATCCTGTATCAGCACAATTAACCGTAAAAGGATTGATGAAACCAGTAATGTTAGGTTCATTCATTAAAGTAAATGTTTTATTTTATGGGTCACAAGATTTAGCTTCTGGGTTATATATGATTGTAGGACAAACTGATTCTATTTCTGGAAGTGGTTATGTTACTACTTTATCTTTATTAAGAGTAGGAAAACAATAATGTCATCAAAAGAAGAACTTATAAGTACATATGGTAATGAAGCAAAGACATATTTTTATCTTCGTGAGTTAGGTTGGACTCATAATGGTGCTTGTGGTGTTATGGGTAACATAAACCAAGAATCAGGTTTTCGTACTAATGCCGTATCCTTTGATGGATATGGTTCTTTAGGCATTTGTCAGTGGACATTTGGGAGAAGAACTAATCTTGAAAATTGGTTGAAATCTCATAGTTTTGCAATAGATTCTTTAGAAGGTCAGTGTAAATTTCTTGATTATGAAACTAAAACAAGTTATCCTTCTGTATATACATATTTAACCACTGAAGTAAATTTTAATGCTGCTCAAATAGCAAGAAAATTTTGCGATGATTGGGAACGACCCGCAGCGGAATATGCTAATTATACAAGACGAGAAACTTCTGCACTAACATATCATACGAGATATAACAATACATATTCAGGTTCTTCTTCTGCATTAGGTATTGACTTCAATAAAACTGTAGAAAAACTTAGTTCATCTTCAAATTTTAATTATATTCAAAAGGAAAAAGAAGAAAAGAAACCTGTTGAATCAATTCAAACTTTATCAGCTCAAGTAAAGGATTTAATGGTAAATTCTCCTGCAACAAAAAATGTTGTTGATTCACTTGGACTTTTAAGTATTTTACAACGAATTGAAGGTATTGTTGCAGATATTAGTATAAAAGCTATGGGAATGAATGCTAAGTTTAATTCATTACCATATGTGTCTGGGTCTCTTTTACCTATTTATCCAACATTAATTGAAGCACCTTTTGGGGAAGTTGAAATTGGCGGAGTTAAATTTGGAACATTTTCAATAAGTAAACAATATGCAACTTATCCTAATTATGTACAATCTATTCAAATAAATAAAACGAATGGTACTATAAATGAATATACTATAACTTTATTACATCAAATTTCTCCTGGAGATAATCCAAATTTTATTGCTGAATTATTATCAAAACAAGGTTATAATGAAATTAAAATATCATACGGAGATGCTAATTCAGGCAAACATTTTCAAGATATTAAAGCATTAGTTATAGGAGTTAAAACAAGCTTTGATTTTAGTAATATGAATATTACATATGTAATTTCTGCTACAAGTTTGTCTTATCTTACTGCTACCACAAAATTAAATTTCCCAGAGGTTACAGATAAACCATCTAATGTAATATTTGATTTATTGAAAAATCAAACAATGACAATTACAGATTATTTTACTGGCATGAAAGATATTACAAAGGTGAGGTCTGCTGGATTAATTCCTACAAATGATAAAGTTGTTAAGATTGCTGCAGTTGCAAATAAAACTATTATTGATTATATTTCTTATTTAACCGCATTAATGCAGAATGAAAATGAAAAAATTGCAAGTAAATCTACATATTATTTATCTATAAATGATAACGATTCACTTGGAGGGACTACTTTTAATATTAAAGAAGTTATATCGGATAATATTAAATCAAATAGTTTTATGTATGAAGTTGATGTTGGTTATCCAGATAAAAATATGATTTTTGATTTTAACATTCGTACTTCCTATGCTTGGGCAGCTGCATATAATACAGCATTAAAAGTGGTTAATTATAAATATGATATTGATAATATTGGAAGAATAAATTCTAATCGGTCTTTATCACTTATTAATGAAACAACTTCTGAAAGTGATTTTCAAATAGATGAAAATACTTGGAAACAATTGACAAGGTTCCCAATTAATGCTACTTTAACTTGTAAAGAATTAATGGTGCCTATACCCTTGCTAAATTATATAAGAGTAAATAATTATTATTTTGGAAATAAACGAATTACAAGTGGATTATATATTATAACTGAACAACAGGACATAATTTCATCTTCAGGATGTAGAACAGTATTAGGATTAACACGAGTAGCGAGTGATGTTGATACTTTAAGTATTGATGGAAGGGTGAACACATGATACAAAAAGCAATTGTTGAATCTATTGAAAATAATTATCAAGTAAAAGTAAGAATACCTAAATATGATAAAATGTCATCAGATGGTTTTTCTTATGATGAATTATCCACAAGTATTATTTGTTCAACACCAGGTACATTAGTAACTTATTCTGTAGGTGATATTGTTCTTGTTGGGTTTGAAAATAATGAAATAAGCAAACCAGTTATTTTAGGGTTACTATATACAGAAAATAATACTGGAGATACAATCAAATTTCCTGAAATTTCTTCTGAATTAGATAAAGTTTCACAATCATTGAAAAAATTAACTACAGCTAATTCATTTATTCATATTAAATATTCAAATGATGGTGGAAATACTTTTACTTCTTTATATGATTATTCTGAAGAAAAATATGATGAAGATACTAAAAGCTACTATGCTTCTAATATTGAATTAAATCCTAAATCTAGGTATCTTGCTTGGAATGTTTTGACTGCTCAAAAGCAAAATGCATTGGATAATATTAATATAAAAACTATTGTGAAAGCTATTTTTTCTGATTCTGAATCAGAAATAGAATCTACTGATAAAGCTTTTGATTTACCAGATAATTTTTATTATTCACAAAAATTATTATTGTCGTATGAAATGCAAATTTTACAGGGAGATAAATCAGATTATAATATAGCTTTATTTTCAGATAGAAATGAATTAGGTAGTGTGGAAGGTGATTATATTGGTTTTTATTATTCTACAACACCTAATCCTTCTACAAACCCTATTGATTATACTTGGGCATCTATAAAAGTAAGAATACAAAAATTTATAGATGAAGCATATAATAATTTATTAAAAAGAGTACAAGCTAATGAGCGATATTTATATGGAGCAGCTCAAGAAGATGCAATTAATTCTGAAATAGGTTTAAATTCTGCTTTACAAGTAGGAACATCGGTATTAAATGTGTCAAGTAAGCCAAAAGTACAATTAACTGCTGATAAAAAAATGATTATTGATACAAAAAATAATTATTTATTCTTTAATAACATTGCATTGACAGCAACTAATAATGGGCATTTAAAAATCATAGTAAAAGATATAAATTCTAATTAAATTGATTAGGAGAAATTATGGCATATAAAACCGTTTACACTAGTAATATTGATTATCCTGATAGGTATTTTCGTGCCTATATGGAATATCAAGTTACAAATAATACTAGTACTTATGTAATAGATGTAAAATATGGTATTGCTTTGCATAGTGGGTATGTAACTACTTCTTATGATGGTTATACTGATAGATATGTGGCAGTTTCAACCAATTGGAAAAATTCTTCATCATATTATAGTGATACTGGTTGGGTACAAGATAAAACAGCTCTTTCAGGTTCCGGATCTAATTGGTGGCACGAAACTGGTACAACTAAAATTACTATTACTAAAACTAATACAGCTAGGGATTTAACTCTAACTATTTGGGGACATACGAGTGTAGGAAACCAAACGAGATATACTAATAGTGTTGCTTTGACAGTGCCTGCACTTTCCACATATGAAGTTTCGTATAATGGTAATGGGAATGGCGATACAGTAAATTCTGTACCAGGTAAACAAACTAAAGAATATAATAAACCTTTAACTTTATCTTCTACGAAGCCTACGAGAACAGGTTATGAATTTTCTAAATGGAATACTGAATCAAATGGTTCGGGAACAAGCTATTCTCAGAGTGGTTCTTATACTGCTAATGCTTCAGTTACATTATACGCTCAATGGACAGCCCATTCATATACCATTAAATTTGACGCACATAATGGCTCTGGTTCTATGAGTTCCTTATCAATGAAATATGGTACTCGTAAAAATCTTCCTGCTAATACATTTACAAGAACAGGTTATTCATTTAAAAATTGGAATACAAAATCGGATGGTACTGGCACTTCATATTCAAATGAATCAAGAGTAAATAACTTAACATCTGTTAATGGTGGAACCGTAACATTATATGCTCAATGGACACCAGATGTTTATACAATTACTTTAAATAAAAATGGTGGTTCATATGGTACGAGTACTATTTATGTAAAATATAATACTGGGTGGTATAGTAATAGTTCTGCTACAACATCCATATCAAAGGTAACGATTCCTGAGTATACCGGTAAAAAATTTAAGGGTTATTATACTGCAAAATCTGGCGGCACTCAAATAATTTATAGTAACGGTAATATTGTATCCGGACATCTTAGTACATTTACTGCTAACACAACTTTATATGCACATTGGAGTGTTGATACTTGTACTGTACATTATTATTATATTGGAAGTGATGAAGAAGTAAAGTCAGTTTCTGAAACAGTACCTCTTTCTACTACTGGTGATTTAGGAACTATCATTGTAACTAAACCAACTTATGGCAATTATGAATTTTCAGGTTATTGGCAATCAATTTCTGCTAATTCAATTCCTACAGATGCAACTCAATTTAAAACTACAGATTTAGTATCTGGAGAATCATACACTGGATTTTTTACTAAATATCCTACTAATTGGGAAAAAGACCATGATTACTATTATAAAGCAGTATATAAACGAACAATAACATCTGCAGGAAAAACTACATATTCATCATGTAAATTTATAAGAAGTGATTTGTTGATTACACCACAAGAATTTGACGAAAAAACATTTGAGTCTTATGATAGTGATACTGGTACTTATTTATGTGGGTATATAAAATTTGATTCTACATATGCTTCTAATTTAACAGGATTACATAATTTAACTGAATCTATTTCCACAGTACAAGGAATAAAACCTTTGGAAAATGTTTCTTGTTCAATAAGTGAAATCACCAGTTCTAATATTCATAAAACAATTTTATTTAAAAATAAAACCGTATATATTTATATATATGTTAGTGATACTTCTCCAAGATTAAATTATACTTTTTTATGTACTCTTTCACAAGTACTCAATGATTTTGGAGTAACAGTTGATTTTAATGGTAATGTATCATTGTCAACAATTATTTATAGTATTAACTGTATTTTAGATATTAATGCTGATGGTTCAGTTGTTGCATTAGGTGGCAATGCTACAGATAATATATCTGAAATCAGTAGTTATACTGGGTTTAGAACAATAACTAGTGATGATGCCACAATAGTACAGCAACAGCAAATTGACCCTTATAGAGTTACAGCATTTTATAATCCTATTTATGTATCTAATACGAGTAATGATTTAATTCCTGCAATTACTGAAGGTCGAATAGAAGATGAAATTGTGTTATCGTCTGCTACAATACTTCGTTGGAAACAATTGTTAGGCTTATAAGCGTTGAAAAATTACTCAACTATTGTTGCTAAATTTATTGTATAATTTGTATGGAGGAATGATGTTTTCTATTGCATTTCCAAATATTTTTAATGGTTCTAAAGTGAATCTATATAAAGATTACGATGCTATAAAAAGTAATTTAACAGCATTATTAGCTTCAGATAGAGGTTCATTGTTTGGAGACCCCCATTATGGTACTAAATTAAAAACATTATTGTGGGAACAAACATATGACCCTATTATTAGAGATTTAATTCAAGATGATATATTTGAAGCAATATATTCTTATATGCCCCAAATAACAGTGTATCGAAATGATATTTCTATAAATGTGATTAATAATGTTGTTACAGCATCTATAAAAGTAAGAAGTGATTCAGGTATCGATTCTAATTTATATGAGATTCAATTATTGTCAGAATCAGAAGTCAATTAAGAGAGGAAATTAAATGGCACAAGATATTGTAAATGAAAATCAAAATTTATCATATACTAATCTTGACTTCTCATCTATTTATACAGAAGTATTAGATATGGTAAAACAATTAACTAAAAATTGGGACCCCTCAATTTCTGATGAATCTGACCCAGGAGTAGTGCTTGTTAAATTATCAGCATTGCTTGCAGATAAGATGAATTATAATATTGATAAAAATATTTTAGAGGCATTTCCATTATCTGTAACACAAGATTCTAATGCTCGTCAATTATATGAGCAATTAGGATATTATATGAGTTGGTATAAAGCAGCTACTGTGCCTGTTACTTTGAGTTGGAAAACACAAACTACTACAGAAAATGGGGAGATTGTTTCTTATATTATTCCTAAATTTACACCTATTACTGATGAAAATGAAACCGTTGTTTATTCATTAATAGGAACAGATGGGCCTGATGATGTAGTTGTTTCAGACGGAGTATTATATACTGACAGCAGTAAAAATTTAAATATGATTGCTTATGAAGGTATACCTGTACAATATACCTTTAATGATAGAACAGTCATTACTCCTAACATGGTAGATAACAACAATAGATTATATTTATCTACTGCTTATGTATTTGAAAATGGTATTTTCATCAAGAATACTACTCAAGATAATTATTCAGAATGGCATCGTGTGAATAATTTGTATGAATATTCATATAATGTTCATAGATATAAATTTGGGTATGATAGTGCTTCTAATCTTTGCTATTTAGAATTTCCAGATAATTATGCTGAATTATTTGGTAGTGGTATAGAAATTGTTTATTTAACTTTTAGTACTGATGAAAGTTATTCAGATGTACCTACTCAATTTTTATCTAAATTCTTAACTCCTTTAGCAGTTGGTGAAGAAGGAGATGTTGCTCTTACTCCAGAAAAAGTTAAAATTTCAAATACTGCTTCTGCTTCAGGACATGCTGATAAAGAAGATATAAATAAAGCATATACAAATTATAAAAAAGTAGTTGGTACATTTAAAACTCTTATTACATTAAGGGATTATTTAAATTATATTCGTTCAAAAGAATTAGATGTATGCTCTAATGCTTTTGTAACTGATAGAACAAATGATGTTCAATCTTCATATAAAATTGTAAATAGATATAAAGATGTAGATTCAATCATTAATGAAGTTGAAAAAGATGATAATAATATTCAATTAATTAAAACTTTAGATGAAGATATTATTTCAAATAAAAAATATTATATAAAAGATAGTTCTGGAAATTTTGTATCAGTATTAAATCCTGACATTAATAATATTGAAAATTATTATGAAATGCAGGGTGAAGATGTATTATCACCTTTTGCATTAAAATTCTATCTGTTACAAAAATCTATTGCTCTCACTTCAAGAGCTGCATATGATGATACATTTGATTTTACTACAGAAAAAATAGATGTAGAAACTTTATTAGAAGACACATCACATTTAGTACACACATTTAAAGATATTAAACCTCTTAATTTAGGTGTATTTATTCCTTCTAATGATGAAATTCCTGATATTGATATATCTGGTAATATAAATAAATTATATTTTAAATATAATACTGTTCTTCATAGATATGAACCTATTCCTGTAACATCACTCGCATATCAAAGCTATAATCCTCAAGCTTTAGGGCTGTTTACAAAGGATAATTATTATACACATACAAATGATATGCGTTGGGTAGTTAATAAAGTTTATTATTATAAACAAGGAAATAATTATCAAGAGTTTACTAATCAACAAGCTTTTGAAAATGTTCCTCCTAAAGATGTTATTTATTCAATTAATGGGAATACTTCTTATATATATGAATATGTTACTGAGTATACTGCTACCACAGACACATCTATTATGTCTAATACTATTTATTATGAAAAACAAGAAGATGGTTCATTTAAAAAAGCAGTTTTACCAGATGCATTAGGAATTTATGGCGTAGTTTCAAATGACCAGTTAGTATTAACATTAAATTCTGCAACCTTTAGAGATGCTGTGCAATCAACTACAGGTGTTTATGAATTTACATATGATGGTGAATATTGGAATTATAATAATCAAGCTGTTAATTTAGAAGGTTATGGTATTACTATTACTGGCAATCCTTCTTCTGGTAATAAAATATCTGTATATTTTGATGTAATTTCTCCTACAGCATTAGGTTTATATGAACAAGTTTCAGAACCATTAATGCCTCATATTGTGATGTTTAAGAATAAATATCCCATTAATATGAGCATTGCTACATATAGTGTGGTAGGTCCTGAAGTAAGAGATGATATAAGAAAAAATATTATTTCTGCATTCTATAAAAATTTGGATAGTTCTAGTATTGAATTTGGAGATAAAATTTCTTTAGATTATCTTACACAAATAGTTAAAGAAGCAGATGCAAGAATTAAAAATGTAGCTTTTGAAGCATTAACTTATGTTACATATGCTGTTTATTGGGATGAATATCAACAGTCATTTATAGAAGTAAGAATGCCTGCTTCTTCTGCAGATGTTAACAAGGATAATTTATTTGATTCTCCATCTTTAGAATCTTATCTGGGATATTTATTTGGAAAAGATGTTATTTGTAAATCAATTTTAGCTGGAACTACTCAGTTATTAATTCCTGAAGATGATTTTTCATACCATTTAAATCAAAAGTTTATGGCAAAACATGATGGAATTAAATATATTACAGGTGAAGCTGTAATTGATATGAACATTCAAGCACCTTATGTTGTAATAAATGAAGACACAAATCCCAGAATGAAGTATTCATATACATTGCAGCCAAATGAAACATTAACATTATTTAAACCGTTAGTTTCAGCAGTTGAATCTTATACTGCAGGTGTTCATTATGAATATAGAACCTTTGCTAATATAGATATTAATCAATCTTATCAATTAAAAGCAAATGAATTTTTCATATTTTATATTTCTAATTTAGATTCAGATGGATTATTAAAGAGTATTACTGTTTATGTATATGGTGAAGGAGCAATTATAAATCCTACGTTCGCTCTTGATAAACGAGATGAATCATTAACCACATATGGACAAGAAGCAGTAAAACTTTGGGGTACTGCTGCAGCATCTATTTCTGCTAATACTAAATTATATTCATATACAGAATCAAGAGCTGCAATGCTTGTACAGATAAATAATGACCAATTAATCAGTAATACTAAAATAGGAACAAATGATTCTATTTCTGCTCAAATTTTAAATACTTTCACAATTAATAATGATGAAGGTTATAGATTTATTTGGTCACTTAATACTCCTACTTATGAGGGTACATTAAAACAATATAAATTATTAGATGGATATAATCCAGAAGATGACATTAATTTAACTAATTTAGATGCAATTAACTCTTACACCTTAAAGAGTGGCGAGTATCTATATTATACAGATGCTTCTTTATCTAATTTAGGTATTTTAGGAGCAGGAACTACTATTTATAGAAATTGTGGAGTTGATTCTGTTCCTTCGGAAATTACATCAATGAATCCTTTTGTATTTGTGAAGTGGCAAGATTTAGTCAATAGTACAAGCGCTATTAATGCTTCAGGTTTCGATGTAATTCTTAATATAAATAATAGATTAAATCCTTTACTTAATGGTTTTTATGAACAAGTAAGTTCTGATGTTTTTGTAAGGAGTACAGATGAAGATGCTGTAGAAGGTAAAGATTATTATATCTTACTTATGAGAGATGTTTCTGGGTGGTATGTAAAACAAGGAGATGAAACAAAATATGTTGTTTCTCCTTATCCTACAACTTCTGTATTTTCACCTATAGACATTAAATCAAGATTTTTAGCAGCTCAACAAGAAGATTTAAATCCTAATTCATCTGAATTTTATGAGCAAATCACATATCAAGGTGTTTCATTAGCAGATACATATTATTTACCTAATAAAGAATGTTTAACTAGTGATGAATACATTAATAGTGGCAAGGTATCATATGTATCTACTACTAACAGATATGCTCGTTCATTAGATACATCAGTAATTTCAGCAGAATGTGTTCAAAATACTGACGGAGTTTATATATTTACTTCTGCTCCATATGGAGATGTCTATAATACATATTCACCTAAGGATGAGGGTTGGATTCATAATACAGCAGGAGAAGGTGCTACTTATTATAATTGGGAAGAAGCAGCTCTTACTGATACATTATTCAATCAAGAAACAAATGTTACTTATGAGTCTTTAATGCCTCAAGGAACATATTATAATTTTGGTAAAACTGATTTATTATTCAGATATAATAATACCAATAATAAAGAATCATATGTTATGCTTCCTATAGAAGCTGGAGATGATACAGAAGGTAGTATTATAAGTGGCTCAACAAATTCTTCAGTAAATAGTTTACAAAATATATTTAACAAATATAAAATCCAGTTAAGTGATACATATACCGTTGTTAATTTAATAGAGGATGTTCAGTATGCTTGGAGAATGTCAAACCATAAATTAACATCTTCACCAATTGCTGATTGGACTATGCATGTCTTCAATGACCTTAATACAGCTAAACAATGGGTAAATATGACAGATGCAGATAATGGTAAATATGCTATTTTAGAAGAATCTGATGTTAGCAATGTTAATCAGTTTAATATTGCAACAATTAATATTTTACAAAATAATTTAAGATTAGGTTTTGTAAAAACTACTACTTCACTTACCCAAGATTCAAATCAAGTTGCTTATTCTGTAGCGTTACTGTTAAAAATTAATAATGATACAAGGACATTAAGTTTTGGAAGATTAAATACCGATGAAACAATTGCTCTTTGTGAAGAAACAAATGTATTCAAGCCATTAAAATCTGTAGCATTTAAATATAATGGTTATTTATTCAGAGGTGATACAAGTGACCAAATAAATTTCACTTCAGGTGAAGATATGTCAGAATATTTAGGACAAGGTTGGACAAGTAGTTTAGATGGCACTTCATTGGATAAATGTACCAAAGATAATACATATTGTATTTGTTCATACAGAGATAATGTAAATGATGTTATTACTTGGTTAACTTATGTTAAAAGCATATTCCAAACAAGGACATTTACTACAGGTATTTATTTCCTGCCTTATTGGTATACTATGGAACCTTGGTATAAATTTATTGATAAGCAATATTATACTGTAAATTCTTATGGAACAAAAATATATTCACATGTAGACCCGTTAGTATGTCCAGCATTAGATTCCTTAGAATTATCCAGCAATCCATTAAGTATAATGCGTACTGCTTTCCAAAGTATTCAGCCTAATACTTCATTAACATTTACACAAAATCAATTGTACACTTTATCTGCTGGAGATACAATTTCAATTGAAACTGACGAAGATGTTTCTTCTCCTAATTTTGCTTTACCTATATTCACAAATAAAGATACTGTACTTGATTTAAATAACTATGATGTTACCTATAAACGAGTAGGAGATGATATAGTAACATTAGATAAATTACAAGTAGAAAATTGTGATTGGAGAGGATATTCAAATCTTCAATTAAATACTGATTCCAGTGAAGGACAAAAATTATATCCCAATCAAAGTTTGACTTTATATGATGAGTCAAAAATAATGATAGGAAATGAAATTACTGGTTTAGATGATGGTGATACAGGAAATGTTCATTTCCAATTACAATATCCAATGTCTAATTTATCAGGCACATATATTCAAGTTAGTACATCAAGTATGACTCAAGAAAATATCTTAAATGCTATTTATGTATATAGTTTATTACCTGATGAAACTTATTATTCATTTATACCTGAAACACATAGTACTCATGTATATTGTAAGAAATCAGATATTGTTGCCGATTATAATTTTATCCCATCTGGTATAAATATTAACAATTTAAAATTGGATTCAGGTGAATATTTAATTCCGGTCAATGGTATCTCAGGAATAAGAATAGAACTTACTTACACAATACAATCGGATACTCCTACAACTATTGTTCTTACTTCTTATATGGATGGAAATAAAACATATTTCTTAGGAGATAAATTACACTTTGCTTATCTCAATGTTCCTGTTTCAGAAGCTTCTGGAACATTAAATGTTAGGGTATGTAATCCTGATGGAACAGATTTAACTCCTGAAGCAGATACATCAATTACAGTTGTGTTGAATGACATATTTAAGTTTAGACCGAATGATTTGTTAGGTACAGAATTTGACAGAATTAAAGATAAAATTTTAGAGCTTGATGTAAATCAAAGATTTGATTATACACATATTCCTGATAAAGATGATATAATTGTAGACCCAGTTCAATCAAAAGAGTTTTGGAATAAAAACCATATATATAATTCATTTACTATTGCTCAATTAAATGCTGATAGTATTGATTATAAATTTATTACTTAAATATTAAGGGGTAAGATATGATACGAACACAAGAATTAGTGCCTGATTATTATATTGAACAATCAAGAGATTTTCAGGTATTGTGCCGGTTATATGATTTTACATATAATGCATTAAAATTTAATATTGATACTATGCATAATGTAACTGACACTAAACATGTTAAAAATACTATTTTACCTCTTTTAGGAGATAAATTTGGTATTTATGACAAACAATCCTATTCAAATAGAGAGTTACTCAGCGCATTGCCGAGTGCTCTCTATTACAAGGGGTCCTTAAAGAGTGTAATTATTTTACTTAATGCTTATTTGGATTCCTTAAACATATTTGATTATGCGGTTGCTTATCATAGTAAAGATGAAAAATCTGCAAAAGAAATTTCTAGTATGCTTAGAAGAGAAATTAAACCTTATTCTATAGTAATAGTTCTTTCAACAGCACCATCATTAGTGGAATTACATGTTTTAGATGAATATTTAAAAATGGTGATTCCATGTGGAATGATTGTTAATTATGTTTTTGGTGTAAATGTTCAAATATTAGATAAATTTAGATATAATGAACATGTATTTATCTTCTATGATAAAAATAATTATAGTAATATGATTGCGAATAGACCCGGACAATATTCAATTAAATATGATACCTCTCAAAGTTATTCCGATATTAAATTCATTAAGAAAGTTACACAAAATGTAGATATTAACAGTGTAGGTATTGAAAGTGTAGTTGGATATAATCAAATTAAAAATGACTTATTAAAGACTGAGGAGGAATAAAATGCCTAAAGATAAAGCTACTTATCGTGGGCAAGTAAACATAGCAATAAAAAAGAATAAACACACTATAAAGAAAAGTGTGCATAATGCTGGAATGCCAGATATGGCTATGTTATTTGCTAAAGCAATTACTGGTAATATGAATTATAACACAGATATACCTAGATTTATAGATATAGGTTATGTCGTGCCAGGAACAGAATCACCAGTAAATGCTGGGGACAGCGGAGTGTGGATGTCCATTCTCAATAATCCAGTAGCCATTGGAGGAAGGCAATTTAAATATGAAAATACTTTATCTAATTGGGTAGGAATTTTAACTACAACAGTGTTTTCACAAGATTTAAACAGTCCCCTTTTACCAAATGTTATTGATAATGTTGTAAGTGGTAATTATGTGTTAAAAATAAGGTTATGCTCATTAAATGACCTTAATAGACGATATTTTGCAGAAATTACAATTGATGAGGAATTTTTAACTGATTTAAGGGATTCCACATCAGCAATAATTACCTGGTATTCAGAATTATTATATAATGAAGATTTTTCAGCATCAAGACTTGCTGGAATTGTAGAACCAAATTGATTTAGGAGGCATTATGGCATATTCACCAATTGATATTAGACCATCTATGGTTTTTCCAACCACTAAGATGAATCCAGTTAATAAACTAATTACTGAAGGAAATTTAACAAAACTCATTAATAATTTAATAGATATGGATTCTTACATAGTTCCTCCTCAATTTGATTTATCTAGAGTTACTTGGCAAGAAAATTTAGGAACTTTGATTGAAATTCATGATATTATTTTAGGAGAACAATCATTAGAATTTTTAATTCATGGTTATTATTTTAAACTACCATTAAATACGGCAAGTGCAATACAAAATGGAAATAAATTATTAGCCAAAATAGTTATTGATAAAAGTCATGAGAATTATCCTGAATTATTTGGTGAACGTTCCGTTTCAGACATTGCAACCGTTAATGTGGCTGGGCAAGTAGTTTTGGGAGAAACTACTTTGGATGTTAACTTCAGAGATAAAGATATATCCCGAGTATATGTTACTAGCAGTGGACAACAATATGATTTGCTTATAGATGAAAATTGGGTATTACAACCATTAAATAGTTCTACTCCTGCAGGTCCATTTAATAACGGTTATACTATTGAATATTATTCTTATCATATTTTGCTTAATCTTTATGAAGTACCCGTGGATACTAATCCTAATGAAATAGAGTTTAATTCTTTGACATTAGGTAACATTCCTTATGAAGAATATAATTTAGAGATTCTTTATAAAATTAATTCTAAATTGTATTTACCAATGAATAATTTTCCTAAATTTACTTCTCGATCCATATTAAATATCGATGGGGGTATTATTTAAATAAAAAGAGGATTTTAAAATCCTCTTTTTTTTGTATTTACAACCATGCTTTTAGGTATTATAATATAATATATAAAGTGTGTGTATTTTTAATTATAGGAGATTATATTAATGATAAAAATCGTTTGTCCTGAGTGTGGTGCTGAATATTTGCCTGCTGAAATTTATTACCCCAAAGATTTTTTCGGAAATCCACATAGTATAACAAAGGATAGATATGGTAAATTACAATTCTTTAGTGGCGTTAATATGAATTTACAAGAATCTTATGTTTGTGATTATTGTAAAAGAAAAATGCAAATTACAGCAAATGTAGATTTTAAAGCTAAAATTGCTCAAGTAGAAAAATCAAGAATTACAAAGTTTAATAGGTCAAACTTAACTTTAACAGAAGACTAAATGATAACATTTACAGAAATAAAACCAATTAAATTATCTGGTATTTCATCAATAAAAATTGAATTTGAATATCGTCAAGAAATAGTTGATAGCATAAAACAGCTTTCAAATGCAATTTATCATAAAAAATATTTTTGTTGGGAAATTCCTGTTACTAGTTTAGCACATGCTATTGAAATATTGCATAATTATGATGATATTCAATTATTTTTATTGCCAGATTTACCTATTGAAAAAGAAAAATTATATGAAATAGGACCATTTAAAACTACACCATATAATTATCAAAAAGAAGGAATACAATTTGGTCTTAATCACAATAAGTGGTTATTATTAGATGCTCCTGGATTAGGTAAATCTTTACAAATAATTTATCTTGCTCAAGAATTAAAGAAAAGAGATAATATTGAGCATTGTTTA
>AUXO015168952.1_pt1 | contig 22785 bp, 24 predicted proteins | sample 768731 | NCBI WGS metagenome assembly AUXO01 (sample SAMN02715735, study PRJNA202380) | gut metagenome | biome: sheep rumen | host: Ovis aries | place: New Zealand: Palmerston North | reverse complement strand
CCCTTGTTGATGGCATTCGCCACATAGTTGGCTACTGCCTCCTGCTCATATACGTTGTATGTTGCTTTCCGTGTAGTGCTTTCGTGATAGCCGATTACTTGATATTCTTCGATGTCAACACGATAAGCTGGTATCTCTATGCCTTTTCCTGCAGGAACGTCTATTTTGATAACTTCTGCTTTCATGATGTGAGTGATTAATATCCATAAACCAACATCGCTGCGTCCCTGCCATGCTCATTCGTCTTACCCTCATAGCCAGTGATGCGACGGAACTGTTCCGCAGTCAGCTTCGTGGCGTTATTCTTAGGGGCTACCATCTCAAAGGGGATACCAAGGTCAGTAAGGTAGTCCTCCCATATCTGGCAGTCACGCTTCACGCTGCCTGCACCCTGCAGCCTTGCCCTGTCCTCCTTGGCGGTATGATGACCGAACCATGTCCGCTTCCGTGCGTCCTCAAAGCGCACCTTGATATACTTACCGTCATCCCACAGACGCTTCACCACATCCATAGCACGGTGTATCTTGTACTCCTTGACATATACCAGAGCCTTCTCGTCAGTGTCGTACACTGCGAAGCCAGTATGCACCCCTGTATCTATCCCTATCAGCGTCATATCAAAATAATTTCGGTTGATACTTACGCAACACCTTCTCTGTTGCATCCTTATAGAAGTTCTTCTTGATCTCAAAGCCATAAGCCCTGCGACCTAACTGCATCGCCGCCAATAACGTAGTACCACTTCCAGCGCATGGGTCTATAACGACATCACCTTTGTCTGTGAATATCCTGATAAGCTCCTCCAATAATGGGACTGGCTTCTGCGTCGGATGCACCTTTTCCGTTTCCGTGTCCCTTACCCAGTCGAAACAATTGAATATCATCCGACCGTCATTATTGAATTTCGGCAACTTATCCTTGTATAATACCAATCCGTACTCGCAATTACCGACAATCTTCATGTTAGCCTTCAAGACCTGTGCGGAGAAGTTCTTGCGGAAAACCAGAGGAATATAGTGCATGAATCCATAACGCTTACCGAGGTCGATATAATACTGTAACTGCTCAAACGCACAGAATAACACCATACACGGTGCATTACTTTTTCTCTTGCCTGTCTCACCTATTTTCTCCGCATCCTCGTCCGTTACACCTGTCTTCGGCTCTTTTACCAACATCTGACTGCAGAAGTGCATGAACTCCGCAGGACGGAAATCATTGTCGGTGTCGAAAAACTCCTTGCCTGCCAGTTCACTCTCACCGTTCTTATTGTCCCCATCCTTATACCATGCAGGATTTGAAGCGTAAGCGTTTTTTCCCAGATTGTAAGGAGGGTCTGCGATAATCAGCTGTGCATGAGGAATGCCATACACCTTGAAATTCTGAAAATGGTCGTTATATAACTCTACTTGTTTCATTTGTATTCGTTGTAAAATTCCTCCCAATACCTGTCCTCCGGGCTGGGTAACGCAATGCCGAACTCCGAAGCAGCGTCTGCCTGTATCTGATTCAGGAATACCGTCATGCGCTCCTTAGTCTGCCGGCTCGTACCCTCCGTGATAGTCTCCGTCCGTCCATTCCATGAGATAGTACGCTGCAGGAACTTCCGACAATAGTAGTCGTGGATGTCCTGCCTCGGTGTCCCTGTCTCCTGCTCCATGCAGGAGAACCACAGCCACATCAGAGCGTTCTGCTCTATACTGCGTGGCTCCTTCCTCCTTGCTATCGTGATAACGTAGTGTCCGTTACGCAGCGTGGCAAGGATGGTGGCAGGCTCCTTGTCATAGGTAACCTGCTCACCCATCTTTGTCATGTTGATAGTCTTCGTCATACTCTTAGAATGGTAGATCGTCCTTTCCTGTCTGTGTCGTTCCAATAGGCTGCTGCGCTGGCTGCTGGGCTGGTGCTGCCGCCTGCTGACGCTCCAGCTTACGAAGCTGGTAGGGACGTATGGAGTTGAATATCCTCGTCTGTCCCTTCTCGTCCACATACTTACGACCAGTGATATCTATCGACACGCTCACGATGTCGCCCTTCTTGAGACCCTCCAGCAGTTTCATGTTCTCCCCCTGGAAGTCCAGAAGCGGAGTGTTCTCATACTGGCTTCGCTCCCCTGTATAGGGGTCGTAGCGTGTGCAGTCGATGAACAGCTGACGGAACTCTGTCGGTTGCTTACTTGCATCCTTCGGCTGGGTGCGTTGAATCCAACTAACGGCAATGACCTTGCCTGTAATTACATTTGCCATAATACTCAATATTAACTAACAGTTATCTTAATCGTGTCACTTACATTGCTCTCACGGATGCACTTGTCATACACATCGGGGAAGTCAGCCTGCAGCTTCTTCGTGTCAACAGCCTTACGCTTCGTCTCCTCAATGTACGTCAGCGTCAGACCGTCAGCCGTCCACTTCTTCACTCCGTTCTCACGCATCAGCTGCAGCAGTCCGTCCTTCAATGTCTTCTCACGCTCCTTCAGCGATGCCAGCTCCGTCTCTATGCGGATGACCTCGTCAACAACGTCACCGTACTGCGCAGGAATCTGCTCCGCAGCGACCTGCGGAACGCTCTCCGTGATGTCAAGACCTGCGTCGACAAGTGCCTGTCTCGCACCCTCGTTGGTGTTGCCAGCCGTAAAGTACTCCTTCACGATCAACTGGCACACCTCAGGAGCCAAACGCTGCACTGGTATGATATCAGGCTGTCCGTAACGCTCCTTCGGCAACCAGATACAATACAGGTTACCGACCCTGCGACCTGTCTGCCACTCATACAGCCATGCGTATATAGACAGCTGCACTGCGAGATGATGATGATGCACACGGCTCGTCGTCTTGATGTCTACCAGAGCGTCACCCTCGATGCCGTCCTGCCCACATACCACGTCAATGCTGCTCGCTATTGACACCTCATCACTCACAAGGTACTCGTTCGCTATGGTAGTCAGCCCCATGCGCTTCTTGAGCGACTGGTAAGCCCTTACGCTCTCATGCTCCGCAATACCCACCACGTCTGACATCTGGCACGCACTGTGTATCATGCTGCCATACTCTGCGGCAGCCGTCATCACAGACTGCGGTATCCCTGCGTATGTCTCGGGGAAAAGCCACGATATAATAGGTGTCACACCACTCAGCTTCATTCCCTGCCTGTGGTACTCATGCGTCTCCTTGTCGAAGATTACATCACACTTCGGTAACTTCAAATTATTCTCCATACCTTAATCATCCTTCAATTGGTTACCCATATCCGTACACACATCAACGAACTCCTGGTTCGTCTTGAACATGGGGTACTTGTTCCATACCTCCTTCACCTTGTCAACGCTCTTGCAGGCTCTCAGCTCGTCAACGGCTTTCTGCAGGCTGACGGAAGCAGCCTGCGGCTTGCCCCACTTGAAACGCTCCGCACCATGCTTGTCAACCAGACGCATGTAACTGATGTCGTCACCGTCATACTGTATCTCCGCAACGTCAAGGCTGATATTAGGCTGCATACCGCCCTGTCCCTTTCTCCATTCCTTCTCCGTGAGGTTGACCCAGATGAAGGGAGCCGTATAGAGCTCACGACCTATACCCCAATTAAAACCGGCACGCTTGAACGAGTCGGAAGCCTGTCCCTTCTCCTTCTCCGTGTAGCTCTCCACTCCAACGTCCTGCTTGCTGACCCACTGCCCGCTCTCCTTGTCATAGACGCTGATGGTGCAGTACAGGCGACCGTCAAGCACCTGATGCTCACGCTTCCATCCCATGGCACCGTAGACCTCGTCCAGCAGGCGCATATCAACTCTCGCATCCTTATACAGCAGGATGCTCACTCCACCGCCCTTGCCGTCCTGGCTGGGCTGCTTGACCGTCGCAACACGGCAGTCAATCTCACTCGCTAATAGCTTTCTGAATGTTCCCATAACTGAAATTGTTTATAAAATAATACATAAAATGATGATTCCCAACGGATATGCCACACCATATATGAGCCACTCCCGGACCGTGAAATGCTCGGTCATATAGTCCTTGATGATGTCTTCCATAATTCCCTTACTTGATTACTGCGTACCGCAGGACATCACTGGCATTGCACTGCCATTTGCCGTTCTGCGCCCTGCTGTTCACCTTCTCGGCACGTATCTTGCCCTCGATGATAAGCTGCTCCAGTCTTGCACGTCCACCCACGATCTGCTCGGAGTATCGGAAGCCGAAGGTCTTGCCGTTCATCACCCTAAGGATGACCGACAGCCTCGCTGCGTCCTCGTTATATGTCCCCTGCTGCATCATGTAGTATGTTGATACCTTTGGTACGGATTTCTTTCAAATTAAACTCTATTCCAAGTCTCTTGCAGATGCACCACCACAGCAGCTCCGTGTCCTTGCTGATACCCAGCTTCTGGTAGATGGATCTCTTCTGCGTCTTGACCGTCCAGTAGCTTCTGTACAGGCTTGCCGCCACCTCCTTGTCCGAAAGACCCTTGGCATACTGCAGCGCAACCAGTAACTCAGCCCTTGACAGCTCATTTCTCTCTCACTACCTCCACACTACCTGTTTTACAGGAGGTAGCCCACCGCTTGTCGGGGAACTTCCTGCGGATTAGTACCAGAGTGTTCTGTACGCTGGTGTAGCGTGTCAACGGATACACCAGACGCTCACCCACCGCCATCTCACGGATGGCAGGGGCGATAGCCTGTTTCTTGCTTCTTGTTGTCATAATCTACTTTGATTTAATTATTAATTGAATCTCATGTCACTGTCTACCTCGTCATATACCTCGTCGTAGCTTGGCAGCGCATCCAGCACCGCCTGCTCCAGCATCGGGCTCTCATGGTCGTTGTCATGGTCGGCAAGCACAGACACATCCCAGAACCTGTAACCGCTCACCGTGCGAACCTCACGACCCTCCACTATGACGGTAGACCTGTCGAAGTCCTTCTCGAATGAAAAGAAATCATAGCCCCACTCGATAGCGTCGTACATCTCCGCACGCACACCGTTGACTATCTGTCTTACCACGTTCTTCATACACCATCTCCTCCTTACTTTACATATAATGAGACAACCAGACCACGACGCAGCTTGCATACGCATACATCCTGCATACTCTCAATCGCCCTGCGGATGAACTTATACAGAAGCTCCTCGCCAATCATTGCGATAATACCGCTTACACCATACAGGCTGTTGATTCTCCTGCCCTGCTCATCCCTGCCATACACCTTTATGCGGAAGTTCTGATTGATGAACTTGGTGCTGTAACCGCTGACTTCATTCTTCTTCATAATTTCTATGTTTTTTAAAAATTACCCCTTATGAGGTATTGTGAATTATAAACTTTTTCCTTATCTTTGCACTGAAAGACGTTGCAAATTTAAATATTTCCTTTATAAAAAACAAGGATACTCTTTATCTTTTAAATATTTTTAATATATTAAATAGAAACACTCTTTACTTTTAAAACATTTTAAACATAGGAATCATGGATGATAAGAAGAAGATGACAGGAAAGGAGGCACGCTATGTCCTCCGACAAAGAAGGGTCAACCTCGCTGACCTCGCATCACGGCTTGGAATCTCCTCGCAGGCTCTCAACTCACGTCTCAACGCAGAGACCTTCTCGCACTCCAGACAGCTGGAGATTAACAAGGTCATGGGAGAGGACATCTTCGATGTCAGCGTACCGCTCACAGACCGCCAGCCCATCCTCGACATCCGTGTGTCGGCAGGCGCAGGCATAGGGCTTGAGGGCGACGAGCACAGCGTGACGGAGTATGTCAGCGTACCAGCGATGACCGGATGCATCGGCATCACCGTCTATGGCGACAGTATGTACCCGACCTACTCCGCAGGCGACGTGATCTTCGTGCGACCCATACCGGTACTGGATGACATCGACTACGGACGCACATACCTCATCATCACGCAGTCAGACCGCCTGCTCAAGAACATCCTTCCCTCCAAGACGGACGCAACCTGCCTCCGTCTGCAGTCCGTCAACGAGGCGACCAACCGGCAGGGCGATCGCCTGTACCCGGACCGTGACATCCCAAAGGAGTACATCCTGCATTTATACAAGGTCGTGGGAAGCCTCCGCAGGGAGCAGATTTGACGGTCACTCGCACGAAAACGAATATATCGCAAAACTGCGACAAACGTAAAATACTAAATATCAAGACAATATCAACACATAATGGATATATCAGTTGTATATGCAGCAATCATCACAAAACCACCGCAGGCAGAGCGACGAGACGCAGTATATGTGCGTGTTCTCGGAGATTGACAGCTCACGGCAGATAAGGCTCTCCGTCCACTTTTGGACTGGGTAGCGAATAGAAAGTATTCGTTTTTCCACGATATGGTAACAATCAAACTTGCCGTTCTGCGTCACACAAGGGCAAAGGACGGCTCATACAAGATACGCATAAGCATCGGGCACAAGTCCGAGACGCACTACATCGTCACACGGTACAAGGTCAGCAGCCTTGCCAACTTCGTCAACGGAACGGTGGTCGGTCAGCCGGACGCTAAGTATATCAACGTCAAGCTGCGGTCGCTGCTCAACGACTACGACCAGCGTCTGGAGAGCATCCCAAACACTGGCGACCTGTCATGCCGTGAGCTTCGTGACCTGCTTGAGCGCATTCCCAACACAGGGTCATCACCCACGCTGCAGTCCGTCTCTGATGAGTACTGCCATCTCCTCATCCGTGAGGGAAGGCAGAACTATGCACGTATCATACACTATATGACACGTAAGTTCCTCGCATACACTGGCGGTGACATCATGCTGTCACAGATTACCACCGCAACCATCGACGGCTACCAGCACTACCTCCGACAGCGTGGCACCTCACCGTCCTACTCCACCATGTGCATGACGAACATACGCACCCTCGTCAACCGTGCCGTCAAGATGCAGCTCGTCCGCTATGACGTTCACCCCTTCCTCTATTATAAGGCGACGAGGTCAGAACCGAGGGAGCTGGATATCCCTGTGGAGGATATGCGTAAGTTCATCACCTACCGCACCAGTTACAAGTCACGTCAGCGTGCCGTTGACCTCTTCCTGCTTTCCTACTACCTCGGCGGCATCAACCTCATAGACCTTATCTCCTATGACTTCCGTGACTACAGGGATAAGCGGACGATACGCTATATCCGTCACAAGACGAGGTTCAAGAAGGCTGGCAACCTGTATGTGGAGTTCACCATACCGGAGGAAGCCTACCCGCTTATAGACCGCTATATGAGCCCCAAGACAGGACACCTGCTCGACATACCAGACAACCGCTACCGCTCAACCCTCAACTATATAGACCTCGCACTTAACCGCACAGCGGATCTGCTCGGCATTGATCGTCATGTCAGCTACTACACGGCACGTAAGTCCTTCGTGCAGCACGGCTTCGAGCTCGGCATACCCCTTGAGACGCTGGAGTACTGCATCGGGCAGACCATGAAGCAGAACCGCCCAATCTTCAACTATGTAAAGATAATGCGCCAGCACGCAGACGCTGCCATCCGTAAGATTCTTGATAACGTGAGACCTCCCCAGCCTTCACAGGCGGAGGAGGTCTAAAAACATATACTTAACTAAAAAACAAACTATCTACCAGTCGGGAACGACAGCCACACCAGCCATCACTCCCCATGACCGTCGTACAGGGTCATAGCCAGCAGTGACGGCTGGTCGCACCTTTACCGAGAAACCGACCTTTCTCATGTAGACAGTCCTCGTCACGATGCGCTCCAGCGTCCTCTGCCTTGTAATGATACTGTCAAGCCGTGGGAAGCCGTCAACCATCGCACCGCTGACGTATGCCGTGTATGTGGAGTCATCTGTGTATGTCCGCTGGACAATAGGCAGCACCCTTTCCCCTACGATAGTGTCATACATCAAGATGCTGTCTGGCACTCTTACATACCTCGTCACCATCTCATACCTTATATCAGGAACAGAATCGTGTAAGGTGTCCCACCTCACCGTCTCCACCGTGTCCGTCCGTGCAGGCAATGCCCTCGTCTTGTACTGCCAGATGTTCAGCAGCACCGACACCATCAGCAACAGGGCAAGCGCAATATATGTAACGTTCCTCATACCATTCTGTATTCCGTCGCTGCGTCGAAGCAGGGACAAGCCTTAACCCACTCCCTCGGCTCTATGATGCCGTTACCGTTCAAGTCCCTTGAGAAATCCCTGTGACCGCAGATTCTTGCCTTCGGGTACAGCTTACGCAAGTCCATAAGCAACAGCAGCAGGGCTGCCTTCTGCGCCTCCGTGCGTGTGTCCTTCGGCTTTCCGTCCTTGTCAAGACCTCCGACATACACCACACCGATACTGTGTGCGTTGTGACCGCTGACGTGCGCTCCGCTGACATCAACGTCACGACCCGGATGGCGGTTGCCGTCAAGGTCTATCACATAATGATAGCCTATGTCGCTCCATCCGTTCGCCTTGTGCATCCTGCGTATGTCCTCCACCGTAAGAGGAACACCCTCACGGGACGCTGTGCAATGCACGACGATATCCGTTATCTCACGTCGTGACTTCCTTAACCCCACGATCCGTGGGAACAGCACAGCCAGTGTCCTCGCACCGACGATGCCGTCAGCCGTCAGTCCGTGTTCCCTCTGCCATGTCTTCACGGCTTCCTCCGTCAGACTGCCGAAGATACCATCCGGATAACATCCGACCGCCTGCTGTATTCTCCTTACCATCGCTCCCATTGAGCCTTTCTTGTATAATTCCATAGTCATCATAGTTATTTTCGCTTAAAAACGGCTCTAAGCCGATGAAATCACGCTGCCTTACAACTTACCACCCAAACGAGGGAAACCGCCTTAAATCGGCTTAAAATGCTTTCTCACGCTTTTCCCAACGCTCACACCCTCGGCACTCGCAACACCTACCCCTCGGCTCATCCTCTTGCCTTCTCCCTCTCCGCATCAAGATACTCCGCTATGGCTTGGGCTATCTCCTTCGGGTCACTCCTGTGCTCCGCAATAGCCTTTGCCAGTTCCGTCACCTCACGCATCTCCCTGCTCTCCTTAGCGTCCGCAGGCTCCACGATGCTCTTAATCTCAATAGCCGCCACGAACAGCACGGCTACCAGCGTGAACAGCGGGAACGTGTAGCAGTTCCACTCATTGAACTTCCACAGGAAAATGAACGCTCCTATCTGGATAGCGTCAAGAACCATCATTGCGAGGATGGCATTGTAATAACGTGCCACCTTGTCAACCGTGCGCTTCATCTTGTTGCTGCATATCCTGTCACCACGTTTCTTCGCCTTACGGATGCCAGCCCAGTAGTCCAGGGCGATGAACACCAGAGGTGTGAACAGCATACCCACGACACCGAACAGCAGCCATATCAATTGCTCACTTATCTGTTGCATAATATACTACTCAACAGTCCAACTTGTGTTGCTATCAACCTGTATTGTTACAGATGTACTGCCATCCCAAGGAAGTTCACCGCTCGGCTGACCTACAGTCAGATAAGCGTCACCAGCGGCAAGGGTAATCAGACAGGTATGTGACGTACCGCCATCGTCCGTCACCACAATCTGACAAGTCTTGGGATCTACCGTCTCATTAGCGGGAACGATAAACTGGATGCTGAACGGGTACTCAGCCGTCTGTCCCGGGTCTCCTGCAATGTCAGCACCGTTGTTTGTCTCTACTGTGTTGGCAAGATAAGTCTCTGGAACAGTAAGACCGATGTAGTCAGATGCCTTAGAGAATGTCAGTTTTTTCGAGTTAGATGTACCCGTCAATGTCAATGTCTGACCTGTCTTCTGCGCAGCGGCAGCCGACTGAATATCAGTAGACTCCCCCTTGCCTCGCTGAATCAGCGTCCTTACGGAAGGCTCTACACCTACTGCCGTAAATGTTACGTTGACCTGTCTTGCTATACGACCAGTATTGTTACTGTTCGCAGTTGCGGTTACAGTACCGTTGCCCTGACCTCCATTCTTGTCAAGAGTTGCAAAATCCTTAACTAATTGTGCCATAATCTTTCTTTTTTTAAAGTTAATAATGTTATATAATCTCCCACTCGGTATTTGATTGAACGTTGAATCGAGCCGATAAGTCAATGTCTATCCATTGCGCTTCGGCTGGTGTCACCTTGACATACGTGTCTCTGCTGATTGCGCAGATAAGAGAGACGGCTGCATTGATACCGCCCACCCTTGATACAGAGGCATTGATACCACCTACTCGACTAACAGAAGCATTGATCCCTCCTATCCGTCTGACTTGTGCATTGATACATCCCATAAACATTCCCTCCTATGGTTTCACTTTTTCTCCAGTTGGAACGGTGACAACTTCCATTCTGAATCCGTCTTTGCAATCAGCGTCAGGAATTTTGACAGTCAGTTTCATCCAGTATTCACCAGCACCGATTATCTTAGTGTCTACTACGGCTACATAGTTGTCATCGTCGTACTTCTCCATGTCTTTCTTTTCTATAGTCACAGACTTTCCATACAGATTGCCGAACCTTGCAAAGAAATCCACATCTGACAGATGCAGGTCATTGCCAAGTTCTGCAGTTACATTAAGTTTCAGATCGGTGCCTACTGAAGGCGGTAAGGTATTATTCATAATTATTATATTTATTTGTTTAACTTAACCTTGTTATTCTCGCATATCCGTTACCTGAGTGTCCCGTCTCAGTACCACCTGATGGACTTTCAAAAGAAGTATTACCTGCGTATGTTGCGCCACTTTCAAGCTGTAAGCCTGTATATCCACTGGGTCTATTACCTGCATTAGCAGATATATTTACCCAACCAGAGCCACCACCACTAAATTTGCAGTATGTCATTGTGGAATCTGACTTCTGACCTCCACCGCCACCATACCAGCCACCACCGCCAGCTCCAGAGCAATAGCGATAGCCTGTTGTATTCTGATTGGCACCTTGACCGAATGAGCCATTAGTACCTGCACCGTCCTGTTTGCCATTGTATGACAAAGAATAACCTACACCGTTTGTGCCACCACCAGCAAAGCCTGTTTGTGAGTCTGTAGACGTAGAAACTGATGATGTTGTTCTTGTCACGCTTGCTATTGTATAATCCGAAGATGGGTAGACTCTCTCATTAGTAGTCTTTGCCAAGACAGCCTTTATATATACCGTTCCTGATAGTGGTGTAACAGTTCCAGAACTTGTTATCCAATTAGGATGACATCCTAAATATCCATAACTTGAGTCATAAAAATACAAAGATATTTCTCCATTGGTGGTATTAATTGTAATTGTCAAATCATCAGAATTTGAGATATTTATGTAATTTGTTGTCCTAATTCGTGACAAGGCAGTTCCAGAAGGAGCACCGGTATCCTCTCTAATTGAACCCTGTTCCCAACCACCAGATGATGGCAAATAGCTGGTGGTAGTAGAAGAGGTTTGCTTTTTATAACACATTGCACCACCACTTCCACCTCCTGCTACAATCATACGAGAAAGCAAAGCACCATCAGAAAGCCTAACGTCAGTAGCACCGCCGCCACCTCCCATCTTTGAATAACCAAAAGTATCTCCACTGTTGTATTGAGAAGTGCCTGTTGTAGAACCACCGCCATTATAACCACCAGCAGACGATGAACCCTGACCGCCAACATATATTCTCACAGTAGTTTTTGAAGTAAGAGTAAGGATACCTTCCGAATAGCCTCCTTTACCGCCTGCCTTAGCAGTTATACTATATGAAGAAGCGGCGGCATTACTACCGCCCTGAGCACCCCAGCACTGGAGTTTATATTGACCAGCAGGTAACTCTACTTCCTGATAACTACCTGTATAAGCATAATTAAGTACAGTTCCAACAGGTACAGGACAAGCACCTTGTCTAATAGTAAGATTCTTGGTAACAACAGGACTACCTTTGGTAGTCTCAATAACTATAGTCTGACTTCTTGCAGCACCATCATTGACATCAGATTGTACTGTAATAGGTCCATCACCCTGACCTTGATAAGTCAGAGTGATGTTACCACTACCTGTATCCCATGCTATCTGTTTTGTTGCCATACTATTATTTATTACAATTCTGCAAATTCATCTCTTATCAATAAAACTAACTAACTTATGTTAAGCATCTTATTGATTAATTCTAATAAAGTAAGATATAATACTACCAGTCGCAACCTCTTCAGCACAAATTATAACTTCGCCAGTTGCTACTGCTGTTACTATGCCGTTACTTACAGTTGCAACTGAATTAGCAGATGATGTCCACAACGTCTCTCCTTCAAATATAGCTGGAAGTGTTTTTGTGCTTCCAACACTCAAAGGACCTACATACACAACTCTTTCCTCAGATTGAGTTTCTTCTTTCAACCCACCAATTCTATTTGTTGCACCAGCTCCAATTCTAACAAGATGGAAGGCATTTTCTTCTTTATTAAAAACAACAGATTCAAATGCCTGCTCGTTTTTAGTTCCAGTGGTTCTGTCTACTTCTATGTCAACAGAATCTCCAAATGGGAATGGGACATTCATGTCACAAGTTGTCACAATAACAGGACAGTCACACATTCCGAGATATACACAGTCCCTATGTGCGTGACCTTCAAATACAGCCAGTACCTTCTCATTGTTCCTGTGTATGATATTAGCAACAGCCTGACCACCGCCTACAAAATACGGAACACCATTTGCATTAGCATCCACAAATGTATGGGTAAACATGATTGCCTTCCATCCGCTTTCAAGATTCAAAGCCGTATTCTCAATCCAGTTCTGTTGTTCCTCGTCTTCAAACGGAAGTGTTATAGTGTCTCCCTCATAAGGGCCAAACGAGGCAAGTATAATATACCTGAGTTTCTTGTCTTTGTTATCAACATAATAATAATTCTTGCCCTCTCCGCCAAAGACAGCATCCTCCAAGAAAATGCGTGATTGTGCAAAAGTATCACCAAGAGTCTCAGACTTACTGATAAACTCATGATTGCCGTCAGCAGAATACATTCTGCACTTGTCAGCAAGAGAACCCCTAAAATCATTTATACATCCTACATCATAATGGTCAGTCTGCTTTCCAAGATGATATACATCACCTCCGTGGAAAATCTTACTCAGAGACAGATATTTTTCCATCTCTGCGATAATGGCAGGGCTGTGCTTCTGGTTAAGTTCCCAGTGAGTGTCTGTGATAAAGTAGAATGCATCACCATTGATAATTGAACTCCTAACCAGATCACTGACTCTCTTTATCTTGTTGTCAAGATAGCCATCTTCCCTATAATAAGAAGGCAGAAATGTCTCTATGGGGTTATTCTTTCCATATACTGTAATGTCATAAGTAAAGTATTCCATTGAAGCATCTGTGTTGTAGAACTGGATACCATACAGGCTCTGATGATTCTCCATAGGAACATCAAGGGAATACTCTCCAGTAATCGTTTTAGGATTAAGTCTTACAACCTCTGCATCAATGCTGTCATAGATAGCATATACAATCAGTTTGAAGGTATCTCCCTGTAATGTGGAGGTATCATGTATTCTGACATTAATGGCAGAGACATCATCCCTGTTAATAGGTGTCTCAAAGAACTCCTTCAAGCTTCTTGATGTACTTAAAGCACCTTCTTTGCTATATGAAAAACCGTCTCTTACATAGTTTCCTCCCTTTGCCTTTATGCCTTCAAATACATCAAGCCCGTACTCTTCCAACTCACGGATACCAATTACAACGGGCTTATATTCCTCAGAAGAATAGCCACCGCCCTTTGATATCTTTATGTTTGAGTAGTCCTGTACTGTTGCATTCTGTAACTGAAGGGCACAATATTTTGCATCAGGAGTACCTGTCATAATTGAGTCTATTGAAAGCGTTCTACCTGCTGTGCTGTTAATCAGATAGCTGTCAAGAAGATTGGCATCTTCTAATGCGGGCTTAGACAGTATATGCAGATAACACACAGAACCGCTTGCAAGTCCACCGACATTGATACTGTCAGTATTTTCAAACTGGCCAAGCCATATAAAATCTGATATTACACCATTTGGCTCACTAACAAACCTGTTTCTTGGCTGGTCATAACCGATGCCATAAATTAACTGTTTGTCATTCAAGAGGTTTGATGTAGAGCTACCAACGGAAAGAAGTCCGTTAATATTCTTTTTATTCAAGACAAAATCACAATAGTCATTTATCTGCTTTTCAAAATTCGCTGTACTGATGACCTCAAAAGTGTTTTCATCAGCAACGTAGTCATACAGCTTGCTGGCAGATATGTTATCTATCTTAAAGGATGCCCTGTAGTACGAAGGAACTGTCTGTATTGATTTGATATTGACAGTTCTTTGTGTGTTAGTCCTGATGTTGTACCAACAGTATATATAGTTCTTATTGGAATCATAGACAGCCAATTCCAGTTCATTATTCACGGTTCCTTCACCGTAAACAAAGTCTATGTTATAAATAGTTCCGACTATAGCATTACTGAGTGGTATGAAATCAGTTGTAACATACGCACTTTCATCACTATCAACAACTCCGTTTTTAAGTTTTCCAACAAAAATCTTTTCTTTAATTACATTGTTGATAGACAATGCTCTACAGTCTGCTATGGCTTTTGCAGCTCCTCCACTCTTAACAAGATTATCACTTCCTGCTTCAGGCTTATCATCAATAGATAAAAGTATTTCAGATGTCCATGTGCCATTCCATATTAACAGTGAAATACCATTTGGCAGATCTATTCCATTGAAATTAGTATATGTTCCTGCTTGCAATGCTACATACACTACATTCTGGTCCGGTGTACCAGGATTGGTTGCTGGTGTCGCCACTCCTGCGAAAGTATAGTTATCACCTATCACAGACACGATGCTGTTAAGCACGTCCTGCAATACCTGTCCCGTAATCTCCTGATTGCCGTTCGTCTTGATGGCTGCCGAGATTGCCGCTTTAAGATTCTGATAATTAGCCATAGTTCCTAAGAATTAAGATAATCGTTATTATAGTCTATATTGTAGTCCCCGATATTGTTACGCACAGCCATTCGCCCTATCTTCTTGGCGACGGTGTCCGTCTCAAACTCTATCTCCACGCTGGCGAGATCGCCCTGCTCCTGCCATTTCGGGGTTATGAGGAACGTGTCGCAGTCATACTCCCTGCCGTACTTGTCCGTCACACGCACATAGTCAGACATGCGTATGAAACGCATCACGTCGCACAGGTACTCGGGTGCCAGCACCGTCATCTTGTATGTCTTCTCCGACAGCTGCTTCTCCGGGAAGAAGAATCCGTCACGCTCCTCTCCCTCCTCGTCGAATGTGTACTCCGGCTTGCCTATCTCACTGGCGAACCACAGGCGGTTGATGAAACGTGGGTTCTGATACACGATGCGGCATCCGTCCATCACCATGTCCTCCTCATCATACCACTCTATCCTTGTATATGCCGACATATCATTAACCATCGTTATGATGTCGCTGTAATACGTCGCAGCAGCCGTCTTGATGACAATATAATACTGACCCTGCAGCATATTCGTCGCCATGGGCATGACAGCGGAGTACAGGATGACATTGTAGCCGTACTCGCTGAACGGCACGACCTGCAGCCCTGTATGCCGCATCTCCTCCAATATATTGCCGACCAGCGTTCCGTCCTTCGTGTACATACGCACCCACTGCACAGCCGTCTGCTCCGTCCGCACTATCTGGAACGGTGGCAGGGTGTTCGTCTGACAATACAGCGGGTACACCTCTCCGTAGGCATAGCTCCGTCTGTGGTTCTGCTCACTGATGTCCGTATAGAACGGCAGTACCGATAGATTGTTATTCCTCGTCATAAGTATCATAGTTAAGTTGTGTCTTCGCCATACGGCTCGACAGGTTAATCTCCGTTCTTCCCCACTCTCCGTCACCTATATACGTGCGTACCAGCCGCAGCATATCGGGGTCATTGCCGCCTACAGGGATATTGACCGTCTGCTGACGGTTGCGCTGTATGCCTGCCGCACGGCTCTGCCTTCCGTTCACCTCTATGTCCCATGACGGCATATCATACGTGAGGAACGCTGGCACAAGGTAGCGCATAGAAAGGTAGTAGTTCTGCACCTCAAGGGCATACTGCCCGAAGGTCGTGCTGACGATAGGCACTTTGTATCCTCCATCCACAGCGTCAGCAGCCAGCAGGGCGAAGCCGTCCTTGCTGCACATCTCGGGGGCGAGCAGCATATAGTCCACGTCGCTTGTGTAACCGGACACCGTCACCTCCTCCACCTTGCCCTCATGGACGAACGCTGACAGCACATTGACAGGCTGTCCGTTGAACATCTCCGTACTGTCATCCATCCACTCATACTGGTAACGCTCCGGCATATCCTCCTTGTTGTACTTCACCTCCGACGTGGCGAAAGCCCACGGCTTTCCGTTACGCACGTTCAAGGCTTCCGTGAGGTCTGTTCCGATGACACGGTCACCGCTATAAGCCCCTCCGTTCTTGAACCATCTGACGTGCTCGATACGCAGGCGGCTCTGCCCGTCCACGAACCAGTAGCATCCGTACACCTTACGCAGCATGGAGAGCACCTCGCCAAGAGTGACAGGGGCTTTCATGGCTGGCTCCTGATACTCTCCGACGATGACGTTGCTCTTAGGAGCGAGGAACAGCCTTGTCATGTCTGTAATTCCCTTTGCGCTGCCATACAGGAAATCGCTGTATGCCGTAGTACCATCATGCGTTACGGATGGGGCGACCTTACCCAGCAGCACCTGCAGCACCGACCAGACAGGGAAAGCGTCCCTCAGTGTGAACCCCTTACGCTGCGTCCTCTCCATGACGATCATCGAAGATGTGTACTGCACCCACAGCGACGTATTGACCCACTGCGACCTTCCGACAGGATACCACTGTCTGACATCATCGGGAGGGAGGAAGTACAGACCGGAGTCATTGCGCCCCCACTTCGTCGGCTCCACGCTCGTCCGTCCGCTCTGCGTCAGCTGGAAGTCCGTGTACGGCATACAGTAGTGATAGTTGCGGTTATTGGCGACCACGTCATCCTGCGTTATCTCATACAAGTCGACGCTATTGTCCGTCACAAGCCTTCCATACACCCCATAGCTCGTCTTGTATGCCGTCAGCTGCGGGTTACCACTGAACACCAGCTCAGCAGGGATATCCTTATAGTCATCCTCATAACCCGATAGTTTCTCCTGCTCAAACTCCCATATCACGTTACCTGTGGCGGTCTCTATGATGCGTATGCCGTTGAACCATCCGATGTATCCTGTATCCGTAATAGGCTCTGAATACTCGAAGTACTTGAGGTAGTACGTTGTATCGTTCGACCAGAACTCCGATCCGTTTCCATTAAAGAACCCAACGAAGGGGCTGCCGAAGCCGCTGACAGGAGGGTCCTGGAAGTTGAACTCCCAGGAAGCGTCCAAGCTGCCGAAGTGGCACTCACGCACCCTGTTCTCACCTGTCTCTATCATGTCCTGCTCAAAGGCATTGCCACCGCACAGGCATGACACGATGCTCTCGCCCGACACCCATATCTGGAACATGGGACGCTTCGTGAGCCCGATGGGCTGTATGGCTGGGGCAAGCTCTATAAGGTTGAACTCCTTGTCAAGTCCCGCCAGTATGTCATTGTACTGGTCAAGGGTTTCGGGCTGCACGGTCACATTCCTGTCGTCATAGTTGATGGTGCAGTCCGTCTTGTGGAAATGGCAGCGGTAATACTGCGCCCACGTCAGACCCATGTCACCGCTAATCTCCATGTCTATGATGAAGTCCGTGTCAAAGGGTGCCGCCACGATCACGTCAGCGTCACCAGCCACGAAGTCTATCTTTGAGGACAGCTTCGCACGGAAGAACCGCTGCTGCGACTCCATCTCATAGACCAGTGACAGGTCATCCTTATATACAGGATGCACAGGCTGCTGCGAGCCGTCTATCGTCATAAACCATCTGTATCTCGGTGTCATATGCTCCAGCCCTCCCTTAGTTCTTGATTATACGATGCACGTTCTTGAATATGACATGAGTGCCACGGCTGTCCGTGTAGGTGCGACGCTCACCCTGCTCACGTATCGCACTGACATCATCAGACAACACACGTAGGTCCGGGCTCGTTCCCATCTCCACCACCGTCATGCCGTCAGCCGTCTTGTATGCGTTCATGTACTTTGCAGCGAACGTGCCGTCATTCAGCGAGTGTATGACATCGGGTATCTCCTTACGGAAGCGACGGCTGCTCCTCTTGTTGATGACAGCGAAGAACTCACCGCCCTCCGCACGTCTGCGTGTACCGTCCTTCTTCGTCCCGAGGTCTACGTCATTGCCGGACTGATGGCTGCCGCCCTGCAACAGCTCCACAGTACCCTCACCGTACTGCTCCGTTCCGCTTCTTGTGGCATTGAATGCCATTATCTTCGACGCTGCGAACGAGCCCCACATGACAGCAAGTGCAGGGATAGCCCATGGGAATCCCAGCTGCGCCCATATCTTCGTCGATGCCGTAATGAGGTTCGATGCCTGCATGATAGAGTCCATCAGCAGCTGCGCTCGTTGCGCACGTTCCTGCTCACGCAGTGCCTTCTCCTGGTTCTTCTTCGCCATGTCAAGCTCCTTCTGCGCATATGCCACGTTGCTTGCATAGCCCTCTGCTCTCGCCTGCCTCTCTGCGTCCAGTGCCGCCTGTGCGCTGTCGACCTCCTGCGTCGCCAGCTCCACCTTCCTGTTAGCCGCCTCTACCCATGCGTTCATATACTCGTCCAGCGCACTCTTTGCGTACTCAAAAGACATATTGATAGCCTCTTTCTTCTCATCGTCCAGATTAAGCCCCAGCACGTCATAGATATTCTTTGGCGCATTCTTTGCCATCTTCTCGTCGATGTTCTTAATCTGCTGCTCCATGATGGCTATCTCCTCACTGGATAATATCTTGCCGTTCTGCTTATATAAGGCTATCAGCTTCTGCAAACGGTCTTTCTCTGCCTGCAGCCGCATCTGTGTTTTCTTGTTCTCTGATACCGTAAGCGCATCAATCTCTGCCAAATCAAGTTTATACTGCAGGTCGATTGCCTTCTCAGACTCACGCAGCGTTGTCTTACGCTGCTGCTCTGCCTTACGGTCTGCCTTTTCCTGCTCCTGCTGCTGCTTCATGGCACCTTTCTCGACCAGCTCTGCCAGCTTCACCTGTTTAGCCTGCTCAAGTGCGATAATGGTATTGTCGATGTTCTTCTTATCCTCAATGGATAGCTTTTTCTCCTTTTCCGACTGCAAGCGCAAATCCTCAATCTTCCTATCATACTGCTGAATGATTTTCGTGCGCTCTCTCGTCTGCTCATCGTCGATTGTCTCCAGTAGTGCATCCTCATACTGCCTGCGAAGTTGCAGTGACAGCTTTTCCTGCTGTTCCTGCTCTTTGATTGCAGAATTAGCTGCACTCTTACCGCCTTTCGGTGTCTTTCTTGGCTTCGTCGTTGAAGTCTCACCAGCATTGCTCGAACCACCGAACTCCGCATCATATTCCTCTTTCGTGATGTATCGACCATTGTACTGCACGTTATTCTCATAAGCGTACTTCCGCAGGGCTTTCCCTTTCTCGGCAGCTTTATCAGCATTATTTTTACGCTCCTGCTCCCTGTCATCAACATAGCCGTATTTTTCTCCCAACCGTTCAGCGAGGTATTCCCTTGGGTCTTTGTCTGCCAACTTATACCAATCGCTCAATTTCTGATAAGCCCTGTCAAGCCAGCCTACCAACTTTGTCAATGTCTTAATGAAAGCAGTTGCGAGTCCGTTGCTGTCGTTCAGATGCAAGTTGAAACCCTCCCATGCAGATAACAGTCCTTTCAACGCTCCGTCAAGGTTGTCACCCATCGTCTCAGCCATCTGTCTTGCCGCACCGTCCGCATTGTTCAGCTCGTCACGTAACCTGATGACATTGTCAGTACCGGCGAGGAACGTGTTGAACGCTGCCACGCTTCGCTTATCGGTCAACTCCAATGCTTCTGCAAGGTCTATGCCCCTATCCTTTAACGTGTTCAAGCCTGCGATAAGGTCATCGAGGTTGTTCACTGGCTGCCCGAGAGCCTGTGCGAGGGCACCGTTAGCGTCGGCAAGGTTCAGCAATATGTTACGTGTTGCCGTTGCTGCACTTGACGCATCAAATCCAGCATTAGCCAGCTGTCCGAGCAATGCCAACACTTCCTCAATCTTGAAACCGAAAGCGTTAGCCACTGGCGATACCGTACTCATGGCATTCTGCAGGTAAGAGAACGAAAGAGCCGACTTTGTGGTGGCTGCCGTCATCTTGTCCGTGAACTCCATCGTGTGCGTCGTGTCCTTCTCAAACATACGCAATGCCGCACCAGTAAGGCTCGCAGCATCGGCAAGGCTGCTGCCTGTAGCCTGTGCAAAGTCAAGGACTGACGGAGCCATATTCAGAATGTCATTTGTGGTGTAACCCAGTTTCGCCAGCTCCGTCTGCAACTGTACGACCTCACTTGCCGTGAACACCGTCGTACTACCAAGATGCAAAGCCTGCTCTGACAACTCACCCACATTATCCTTCGTCGTTCCGAGGATGGCGGCAAGACCCGACAGGCTTTTCTCATACTCCTTTGCCGTCTCTATATTATTCATGATAACACCGACGGCTGCCATACCAGCGGCAGCCATAGAACCGATACCGATAGTCGCCATGCCCAGCGTCGACACCATGCCGCCCAGCTGCGGATAATTACCCACATTTAGCTGCATCTTTCCTGTGTCAGCCTGCAGACGCTTCATCTGCTCGTATATCTCCTTTGTAGACTTGATGAGCTCCATGTTCTTCTGTATCTTCCTGTCCGTAGCAGAAAGACTGTTGATATAAGCCTTATTCAAGGAATATTGTGCCGTCAGCTGCTCATAGCTTGCCTCCTTGATCTGTTTCATGGTGCGTATCTCCTCCTGTCCACGCTGCACCATCATCTTGTTGTAACGGTTAGCCTCGTTACGGACAGCATTAAGCCGTGCTATCTCCTTTGCGTTATCCGACAAGGCTGCGTCCAGTTGCTTGTATGCCTTTGCCAGCCTCTGTGCGTCCTCGTCACCCTGCTTGATAGCCTTACGACCCTGCTCCGTAGCACCAGACACAGACTTGATGCTGCTTGCCACCTGTTGAGCCTGCTGCCTGACATTGTTTGCCATGTTCGTATAGGCTTGGTTCAGCTGCTCCAGTTGACCGATAAGTTTCTCTATCGAATCATCTGGACTGATAAGGTCTTGATATCTGATTGGTTGCTCCATCTTATTATTTCCGTTAAAAATTCATTTTAAGCCGTTTTCACGGTCTTCCCTTATAACTTACACACCGGAGGGAATATATCTCCTTAGTGACGCTTATTTTGCCGTTTGTCGGCTTTTCTCTGCCTTTCTATATATTGGTATGCGTTATAATACTCCATGACCGTCATCCGTTTCGGGTCTGTGTGCAGGTTCTGGCTAATGATAATGCACATATCCTCATATTGCTTGTCATAGATTACCTCCGCACTTTCATTCCCTGTGAACTTCCTTGGCTTGCTGAACGTAATAAGCCTGTCTGTCAATTCCCTGTAACGCTGCTCTGCACCTTCTACTCCTGCTATGCCGTCAATCAGGGCTTTTGCCCGTTCCTTCAACAAGTCGTAGAACTCCTTTGTACCCGCATCGTCAAAGATACTGGGGAAATACACCGTCAACTCGTCATCTATTTTTTTTTTGACCGCATCATATTGTGCGGTCAATTCCCCTACAGGCACGTCGTTGAACATCTCCAGCACCTTACGGACACCTTCGTCCGAGAGGTCATCCACCACTTTCCCGTCCACCTCCTTTACAAGACAGGCAAAGGACATATACCGTGGTGTTGTCTGTTCCAGTATCATATAGACGTTCTGTCGCAGGTTGTCAAGCTCCGTCGCTGCCTCGTCACGCTTGTCCTGACGGATATACCGCACCACACGTTCAATATGTGCGTCAAAAGCAGACATATCGCCACCGATCGCACTGTCAATGAGCAGATACTTGTTATATCTGTGGAAGCGTGCCATAGGCAGCTCCTCGATACTGGTATATAGGGTAACCTTGTGCCCCTTCAGCTCCACCTCCCTCATATCAGCTTACGTGTCAGCATGGTTGAACAGAAAGGGACGGCAAGCACCGTCACGTCAAGCGTAACGGCAAACAGGATGATGGATAAAATCACATTGACCCACCATGACAGGCAGAAGTCGCAGTTCGCCATCTTTGACAGGAAGTCATTGCCATGCACCTGCATCCACTCTATGACCTTCCACTTGACAAGCAGCAGCAGCGTGAAAGCCGACAGGCTCGCCATAACACACACACGGAATAGAAACGTTGTCATCATATCATACAGTCATTAGTTGTTGTCATCTGCCCATAGAAACGGAAGCCAGCATACGGAGCCATCATGAACTGGTTCTGTACCTCGTCAAGCGTGAATCCTGCGAAGACGTTCTCCGCACGCTCATAGATGCGGCTCACGCTTATCCACCCCTTCCGTATATGGATATCCTGCAGGGTTAACAGGATGTCCTCCTTCACCGCCTCTGTGTTGCGCTCACGGTACTCGTCGCCCACATTACGCATATCCACCCACACTATCAGCGAGAAAGGAGTGCTTACCTGCACATCCGTCTGCGTGGGGTGTGTCACGTCCTGCGGCTCGTCAAGGACGAAGAAAGAGTAATTTCCGAACTTGACGCTGTCTGGCAATACCAGCTCATAGTCGCCACTGCCTGTGTAGACATTGGGGGTG
>AUXO017891231.1_pt1 | contig 22792 bp, 12 predicted proteins | sample 768731 | NCBI WGS metagenome assembly AUXO01 (sample SAMN02715735, study PRJNA202380) | gut metagenome | biome: sheep rumen | host: Ovis aries | place: New Zealand: Palmerston North | reverse complement strand
AGTTTGTCCATGCGAGGATATGTGCTGACGAAGTTATAATACGGAGTAAGCTTGCTTACAGCTGCATCCCACGCTTGGTTGGTAGGGATGACCACGATGTATGCCGAGTCCTCGACATTGACATGGGCATTCATCATTTTCAGTTCGTTCATCCATGCATCCGTGGCATCAGCATCTGTCGGATTATACCTACTTCTGCCAAAGTTCATGTTGTCCATGAAATAAACACTGTCCACATACGTCGGATTGCCGTTTTCATCAGGAAGACCCTCGATGCTGGAGCCTGGCAGGAAATAGGTTGTGTCACGTTTTACGAAATACTCGCTGAACTTGCTCAGGTAGTCAACATTACCGAATTTGATGTATTCATAGATGTTGTAATCAAACTCAGACGGTTTCTCGATGATGTGCATCAGTCCGTTGCTCGTACCGATGTTCGCTTCCGTAACCTTAACATTGGCGAATGTCAAGTCAGCGTAGTCCAATTCTGCCAGCTTATTGTTGACCAGCCTTACTTTTTCTGATTGGATACCTGTGAATGTCATCGGCCGACGTGACAATGCCATGTGGTTACCGATAAACTGCTGCTGGAAGTTATAGCCATCATTTATGGCCATGTCCTTCCATTTTTCAAACTCTTCTCCGCTGAGGACATCATCAGCAACGGCCCATACCGTTACGGCAGTGTTTCCATCAAGGAACTTTGCATAGGTGTAGTATTCCCTTTCTCCCTGCTCGTTAATAGTGTACGCTGGATGATTCTCATCACGATAGAACTTTGCAAGCTTCATCAATTCCGCAAAGTTATGCAAGTCTTCACGTGTTTCTATAGTCTCCCAGATAGTCTCTTTCGCAGTAAAGGCATCCTCGGAGGCATAGTGCTCGTTCCAGGTGTCAGTACATGACGGAACAACGGTCAATGCAACTCCCATTACGAGGATACCAATATATTTTCTTCCTATTTTCATAATATATATGATATAGAGTTTAGGTTAATGATAGATTACCAGATATCCTCTGGCTGAGTTGGATTGTCATAAATTTCCTTTGGACAGAATTCGATATAGTCCATAAAGAACTGTGCTCCCTCATCCTCCAATACATTCTTGAACTGAATGTAATAGGTCTGATTAGCCTCCAGATTTTGACGGATTATAATGCGTCTTGCGATACTGTATTGACTGGATGATTCTGCACGCATTGTTATAGACTGACCAATTCTGTAATAACTGTTGGGGGCTTTCATCAGATCATTGTTGCGTAATTTCTTATCTACTTCGATGTTTGCCTCGTCGTCGTTTAGGTCATCAATCGCATAGCCGTAGTTGGTAAGCGGTGTACCAGGTATATACCAGTATTCCAATCCTTTCCTCAGATCAAGAGGGATACCCGCTGCAGGCAGGGCATTCTTGTTCGTTCCGAAATAGACCTGACACATACCACGCTGTACCGAGGTACTTACGCCAAAACGTATCTCGTACATACCGTCCTTTGGTACCGGTGGCAGTTTCATCGTCAACTTATACTGTCCGATGACATTCAACTCATCACCCTGGTAGTTATGCCAGCAGTACGTTTTTGACATTCGTCCCGTCAGATAGTAGAATCTTGAGTTTTCTCCGATTTCGCAATCATCGAAATATGAGCTCCAACCGTTTTCTCCTGTTTCCTTGGGACTGAAGTCCTTGGTTGTCGGGAAACCCTTGCGCAAGTTGCGGTCATCATCATTTTCGTTACAGCGCATGTCATTTGTCATCAACTCCTTGAAGAATGTGGTAACATCAATTCGCATGCGTTCGCTTGCAAGGTAGCCTGCAGTTTCGTCATTGAAGTAAAGGCAATCTGCAATAGGATAGATATAGGCATTATAAACCTTCTTTATATCCGTTGTCTTGATTTCAATACCAGGATACACAGGAACTCCGTTTTCGGTATATTTACCATGACGTCCGTTATCCAAGGTTGGAATACGGTTCAGCCAGACTACGTTCTGACGACGGTCGCCATAAGTCCTGCTTGCCTCGTATGTCTTCAGGAGGCGGCGCATGCCCATTGTAGTGTAGTAGTCCATTACCGATGCCTGCTTTACCTTGTCTGTAGGATTATACCACAATTCGTTGTAATGTATAACAAGCTTGTCGTTGGCAATACGTGCAGGCAACATGTGGTAAGTTACAAACTGATTCAGGATATTGCTGTTCTGTTTCAGTTCTTCCAAGCCCTTTCCATATGTAGCACCGTTGCGCTTGTAATAGCCATTGTTCTCGACATAACTATATACAGCATTGACGATTTCTTCCTGTGTTATATTTTCGTTAATCTGGATACCCAGTTCATTTTCCCACCATTCGTCGGGCTCGGCAAACAAAGTAAAGCCGATGTAGCGACGATTAGGCAGATAACCAGGCTTCTTCTCGGTGTTGTGGTTTGGCAAATCCTTGATTGCTCCCGTCTGAACCTGAGTAAAATAATATGTATCTTCGGTCTTTTTCAGTTCATCAAGCAGTCCGCAGGCTTCGGTCAGGGCAGCATATACATAATACCCCTTTTCAAAGTCCTCTAGGACTTTTTCAAAATACTGACCCAGACTCTCTGTACTTGGAGCAATTACCTGATGTACCTGATGTACACGTCCATTGATAGTATAGATATCATTGTTCTTGCCATCAACTACAGCACCTTCCACAGTGTATTTGCCCAGTTCTTTCATCGCAGACGGATCAACACCCTCTGGCCAGGTATAGTTTTCGGTCAGGAAAACCTGCAGCTTGTTGTCAAGCATATTGGGCAGGCCAATCAATTCAGCGCGCTCTGCACGTTCGCTAAAGTAACTTACTTGATATGGTGTGTTGTCGTCACCACCGTCAATTATGGAATTGAGGACAACCTGCTCCTGCTTTTCCTTCAGCAGTTTCGGGTCTGCAATGAACTCCGGAGCATCCCACGATGGTATCGAAATCTTCTTCTGTTTTACCAGATCTTCAAGATATGCCTCGATGGCATCGTTTGTCGGAGCAAAACAAGTGTAGTTACCGCGAGCCGACATCAACTGTGCTACGGTCGATGCTGACTGTTCGCTAATGGTGACCTTGTTCAAAAGATCTATGTACTCTTTGTAAATACTATCCTTTTCTCCGTTTTCACCTTCCTTTACCTGGCTTTCCAGATAACTGAGGATTGTGTTTCCTTCAAATACATAACGTGCTGAATCGTCAATCTTCTCGGTGCAGTTCTGAAAGAGAACTGCAACAGCCATAATAGGCATTAAGAGAAATGTTTTCCTGAAAATATTTGTCTTTCTCATTTTCTTAGTCCTCCTCAATTATCTGTCATATTTGGATTTGTTCCATATAGGATTCTGGGAAATCTTGTCCTGAGCATGTCCTGCGCGATAAGCCTTGATTTCCATATCGTAAATAGGACAGTACAGACCCCACATATTAACACAACGGTTACGTGCTGTCTCATATCCGGTAATACCATTCATGAATGTGTTGAACATTTGTACCATGCCGGGATCCTCGTCCTTCGAGGGATCTGTCTCATGTTTGGTAGCACCAACATTGTTACGTTCGGCCCAACGTACCAGGTCAAACCAGCGTTTGCCTTCGCCCATGAACTCGATTTTGCGTGTCTTCATGACGTTTGTAACCCAGTTGTCGGTATAGAAGTCACTTTCGTATGTTTGCAACGTACCTCTCAGTTCCTTTTCCAAATCAAACTCAATTTCTCCACCGCTGACAACATCTACATACCAACGACGGTTCACCATGCGCAGAATCTTCTTGCACAGAGTCTCGTTAGCATCCTTGTTGACTCCCAATTCACCAAGACATGCAGCAGCCTCGGCCTCAATCAGCAAAGCATCGCTCAAACGATACACAATCCAGTTGTTGTAAGTGTCGCTCGTAGCCTTTACGCTAATCTTAACATCGGACTTGCCTATATTCTCCTCGAAGATAGGTTGTGCCTGCATCCATTTCAGACAATACCAGTCCACACTGTTCTTTACACCGTCAATGTTCTTCCATGCACTGAACCAGTGACGCATATCCTGTCGGTTGTCCTCGCTGAAAGTACTTACAAGATGAGCAGATTCGCTATAACCCCAGAACGAGTTGACAGCATTGTTGCTACGTGAGTCTGTGCTGCTGAACTGAAGTTCAAAGAAACTTTCGTTTGAGTTCTGCTGTTTGAAGATTTCCTCGTAAGCCTTCATATTTATATAACCATGATGTGCATCATCCACGGTATTTTTGTACATAAAGTCAATACCTGCATTGCGACCGAACATAGGTGCGTTTACCCACGAAATATAATTGTCACGATTGGCCATTGGTGAATTCCTCTGCTCCTCGTCAAACTGGTCGCCCAGTTTGCAGATAGCCTTGTCGGCATATTCAATCGAAGCAGTGTAAAATGGAGCAGGATCCTGCTGTGCCATTGTACCTTCCAAAGCCTCGATATCAGTCTTCATTTCGCTGATATCAGCGTTGATTTCATTTAACCTTTGCTGATAGTATTCAATCTTCTGAGCATCCTGTTCACTAGCAGGCTTAGCCTGTTCTTCCTCGAGCTTGGTGTTGTACTTGTTGATACTGTCGTTCTCGAATTTTGACAGTTTTGTCTCAAGCTTCGTTTTTTTGTTTTTAACATCCTCGTATCCTGATTCTGTCATACTTGCACGCCAGAGGTACATGTCTGCCAGCAGGCAGTTGATTGTGCCATTCGTAATCAGTCCCTTGGTATCCTGAGTGTTGGTAAAACGGTTACGCGCTTGGTTTTCCACACTCTTTACATCCTTTATAAGCTCGTCAATCACCGTAAGTGCTGGCATCTGCTCAAAATATTCAACCTCGGTATCAGTGTTTACAACTTTGGTTGTGTAGGGAATGTTCTTGAAGGCGCGTACCAAATAGAAATACGAGAGTGCCCGCATTGTTACCATTTCGGCCTTCATCTGTTTCCATTCTGATGCAGTGAACTGCTTATCCTTCTCCAGAACCTCGTCACCATGCTGGATTACCTTGTTACAATAGCCTATGACCGAGTATATACCGCTCCAGTCGTAGATGGACCATGTGGTATCAATGTCAGCTTGGATAATATTACGATACAGGTCACGATTACCCTGGCTGCTGCTTATTACTGTATTCTGCTTGTAGGCATCGCTGCGCAGGTCGCCCCATACAATCAGTTTTTCGACCTGAGATGCCAGTTGCTTGTATGTGGCATAGCGCACACCTTCCAAGTCTCGCTTGTCTTCCCAGAAAGTCTCCTCGGTAATCTTGTCCTGAGGATATACTGTCAAGAAATCGTTACATGATGCAAAAGCTCCAGATAACAATACTGCCAGGGAAGATACTTTTATGATATTATTAATACTTTTCATTTTCTTCATGTATTAGAAACCAAGATTTACACTACATGTAAAAGATCTTGAACGTGGAACTTTTGCATTATCAATCGCAGGATTGAAACCATTTGGACTAACTTCGGGATCAACACCTGTATAACTGCTGAAGCAGGCAATGTTGTTGATTGAAGCAGACAATCCCAGAACCTTGATTCCGCACTTCTTTAGGAAGTTGATTTTCTTTGGATCGAAATCATACTTGAACTGGATATATTGGATGCGCAGGAAATCACCGCTTTCGACATATCTGTCACTTGGCAGGGAGTTGTAGCTCTGGACACCTGTACCATAGTAGTTGATGGCACGTGGCATTTCGGTGATATCACCATTCTTGCGCCAGCGCCATGTCGTTGCGTATGACTGGTTGTTGTTGTCATGCATGCTTTCGTATGTGGCGCGTGCATTATTGATAACCATACTACCTACACGGAAGTTCAATCCTACGTTCATGCTGAATTTGCCATAGAACAGGGTGAAGCCGCCACCACCGAAGAACTTTGGATTCGAATTGCCCAGGTATGCCATGTCATAACGGTCAATCTGGCCATCATGGTTGATGTCCTCGTAAATAGCGTCACCGCCGCTGAACTGGTATCGTGTTCCGCCATCATTGTTATATACATAATACATAGGCAACGGGTTGCCTTTCTGGTCGGTAAGCATGTTGCCAGCCTGGTCATAGGCTATAGGACAGGTGTAGTTGCTCTCTCCACGTCGCTGTGCAGCAGCAGCAGTGTTAATGTCATGACCTTTTATATCCTTACCAGTTGCAACCCAGCCGTTCTTCTGCAAATCGTTGAATTCCATAAAGTTGTTGGCTGTTCTAGTTTCCGAACCGTTTGTCAGGGTTTCGTTGTAAAAATCGTTACATGATGCAAAAGCTCCAGATAACAATACTGCCAGGGAAGATACTTTTATGATATTATTAATACTTTTCATTTTCTTCATGTATTAGAAACCAAGATTTACACTACATGTAAAAGATCTTGAACGTGGAACTTTTGCATTATCAATCGCAGGATTGAAACCATTTGGACTAACTTCGGGATCAACACCTGTATAACTGCTGAAGCAGGCAATGTTGTTGATTGAAGCAGACAATCCCAGAACCTTGATTCCGCACTTCTTTAGGAAGTTGATTTTCTTTGGATCGAAATCATACTTGAACTGGATATATTGGATGCGCAGGAAATCACCGCTTTCGACATATCTGTCACTTGGCAGGGAGTTGTAGCTCTGGACACCTGTACCATAGTAGTTGATGGCACGTGGCATTTCGGTGATATCACCATTCTTGCGCCAGCGCCATGTCGTTGCGTATGACTGGTTGTTGTTGTCATGCATGCTTTCGTATGTGGCGCGTGCATTATTGATAACCATACTACCTACACGGAAGTTCAATCCTACGTTCATGCTGAATTTGCCATAGAACAGGGTGAAGCCGCCACCACCGAAGAACTTTGGATTCGAATTGCCCAGGTATGCCATGTCATAACGGTCAATCTGGCCATCATGGTTGATGTCCTCGTAAATAGCGTCACCGCCGCTGAACTGGTATCGTGTTCCGCCATCATTGTTATATACATAATACATAGGCAACGGGTTGCCTTTCTGGTCGGTAAGCATGTTGCCAGCCTGGTCATAGGCTATAGGACAGGTGTAGTTGCTCTCTCCACGTCGCTGTGCAGCAGCAGCCGTGTTAATGTCATGACCTTTCATATCCTTACCAGTTGCAACCCAGCCGTTCTTCTGCAGATCGTTGAATTCCATAAAGTTGTCGGCTGTTCTAGTTTCCGAACCGTTTGTCAGGGTTTCGTTGTAGCCATAGCTTGTCCAGCTGTTCAAATCATAGCCGTTATGCTCGTAATCGTAACGATATACACCTTTGTAGTGGAGACCGTATATTGAACCCAGAGCGTTGCCAATCTGCACGCGCCTGTTCCAAGACTGGTTTGTCGGCTGCCAACTCTCCGAACCGTTTACAGATTCAAGATACAAGCTGTTCAGTTCCTCGATTTCATTAAAGTTCTGCGAGAAGTTGAGACGTGCTTTCATACTGAATTTGCCAACCTTTGCAAACTTGGCAGTAGAGATGTTCAATTCCCAACCCTTGTTGTACATCTGGCCACCATTAATCATTGCAAGTGACTGGAAACCATTGGCACTTGGTATGCGTATATTGCTGATAAGCAAATCCTTTGTCCTCTTGCCGTAGATTTCCAACTCGGCAGTAATCAGGTCATCCAGAAAACCCAGGTTGAAACCGATGTTCCATATAGTACTTCTTTCCCACTTGATGCTCTGCAGTGAAAGATTTTCGGGAACAATAACATCATGACCATTATACTTGCCGGAAGAACCGTAGCGGTTATACTGGTTATTGCTACCGATATTGCCGTTACCATATATACCTATCGTAGGACGTATGGCCAGCATGGACAACCACTTTTTGGACCACTTCATCCAATTTTCGTCAGAAATGTTCCAACGTGCAGCAAAGTAGGGGAAAGTTCCGTACTTGTTGCCCGAACCGAAGTTGGTACTACCGTCAATACGTACGCTTGCATCCAGATTATACTTGGATTTGTACGAATAGTGAGCCTGGAAATAGAAACTCTGTCCGCGCCATGTACCATTACCGGCACTTGCACCAGTCAGCATGCCGTCCGATGTTGGATCTGTGACACCGTCAGGCAGATTCCATTTGCTTACATACTGACTGTTACTGTTACCTGTGTGCATTTCAAAACGTGCCAGACCGCTCAAACTGTGATCCTTGTTCTTGAATGCACTGTAGAAACGCAGGTCGTGGCGCGTTGAGAACTGTAATGACTTGTATTCGCTGTTGGAAACATAGTTACGGTTGTTAGAACCCAGACCATTTGTGTTGTCGCCACCATATACCCAAGGCATATTTGTCAAGTATGATGGTGTGAATGATTCGTCACTCTTGTTATAGATGTCCAACTGAACGTCAGCAACATAGTTCAGGCGCCACTGATCGCTCTCCTTTCCCAGAAGTTTGTATTCCAATGAGAACTGCGGGTGTAAGTCATATGTTTTCTGCCTGTCGTTGCAGTAATTGGCATAAGCAATAGGGTTGCCGTTGCTGAACATGTCACGCAACTCCCAAGAAGTATATGATCCAGTGTTGTTGAGACGTGTAGCAGAGCCGGCTCCCAGGTTAGCTGCCACTGGAAGCATATTGAAGTAATTGTTTGTCTGAGCATAAATCTGGTTACCGTATTCATCAGTAATAGGGTTACCATACTCATCTACCATACCCTGCCACTCATAAATGCTCATGTTAGGCATTGCCTTGTAGGCTTTAGCATTAGCCTGGTTTGCAACGCTGTTGTTATGTCGTGTAGAGAATGTCAACGGCATGTTCACGCTGAATTTGATACGGTCACTAATCCAATAATCCAAAGCCGTTGTTGTACTGAAACGGTTGAAACTCTGGTTAATGTTAGTACCCTTGTTGGTGTCGTAACCTGCACCGATACGGAAGGTTGCCTTTTCACCACCACCGGACAGTGTTACATAGAAATGATGCTCGGCACCAAACTGATTAACAGCACCTACCCAATCGGTATTTTTGTTGTAGTTGTTGTAGATGTAGTCATACTTGTTCTTGGGATATTCCAATTCGGGGATTTCTATATCCCAACCGTTCTTCGGATTGAACAGTGACTCCTTCATATACATGGTATATTCGTCACCGTTCAGCATCTTGTAGCCTGACGGCTGCCATGTGCCTGTAAATTTGTAGTTGAAGGTTACGCTGGTAGGTCCTCTCTTACCGCGCTTCAACTTGATTTCTATCACACCGTTCGAACCTTTGGAACCCCACTTGGCTGCAGCACCGTCCTTCAGGACTGTGATACTTTCGATATCCTCGGGGTTTACATTCAGAAGGGTAGAGAATTGTTCCTCGTTGTCAATATCACCCCAGTCAACACCATTCATGGCATCCTCGGGAAGTTCTTGAATATGGTCGTTCACGACAATCAGAGGCTGTCCGTTACCTGCATTCAGCGTGGATGTACCGCGCAGGCGCATGGTGGTACCGGCACCGGCATTACCCGAGTTGGCAACAATGTCCAAACCGGCAATCTGCCCCTGCAGTGCCTCGTCAACAGATGTAAATGCCAGACCATCCAAGTCTGCCATGTCAAATTTCTGAACTGCACCTGCAAACTCGCGGGCAGGAATATCCAGACCTGTGGTAGCTGCCATCTTCTTGGCAGTTACCTGTATCTCCTTGATGGTTTTTGTATTGTCCTGTAGCGTAATTTTAAACACAGTCTTACCAGCCAAGGGAATAACGGCGGTCTTCATGCCGATATAGGAAACAACCAAGTTGTTCTTCCTGTCCTTGATAGTCATGGTAAAGTTACCATTGAAGTCTGTAACAACTGCGTTCACTGTACGGTTGTTCTTATCTACCTCCTTTACGTTGGCACCGATAATAACGTCTATGGCATCCGATACAGTACCGGAAATACGAGTCTGTGCATTTGCGGGAAGTGCCATCATCGCCACTCCCACAAGCAGAAACATTTTTATTATTTTATTCATGGTAATAGTATTTATCGGATTTTGAATTTCTCAATGTAGTTACACAGCCTGGCCTCTGTTGAGAAATCTGGTCTCTCAGGCATAAGGAAACCGTCAATCATGTGAACGACAGCATAGTTACTGCCATCAACAGTGATATTATTCAGCGATGTTGCCTTTTTAACGCGTTGGCTACAAGACCGGTCACATGTCATAATGTTTCTTACGTCATGTATTATACCATTAACAGTAACCTCGGGAACGGTTTCTGCATATCCGCTGTCCTTCTTGGTAGAAACTTGTAGTACACCATTCCGACGTTTAACATACAACTTAGTAAAGACGTTGTGCAGATTGTCAAAACTGTTTGATATCATCTCGTAGTCATGGTTGGATTTGTCTGCAAATACACTGTTATCGGCAAAATGCAGACGGACAAAATTTGTCAGCCACACAATATTAGCCTGGAGACGGAGTGAGTCTTCCCTGTATATCAGGTTTCCTTCATCATCTTTATCACAATTGTCAAAGTCTGTGATGATATCCTCCCAGGTCGGGAACTGATGCTCACCCTTCTCGTCCGTATATGTGTATGCGTATGCATTGTCCATAGCCTCGTTTGTTGGAGCAAATATAGTGTAATTGTAGTTCTGCCAGAAACTTACGTTGTAATCGACTCCAGACTTGTCCACGAATGTCGAGTATTTTGCAACCGCAGCATTTAACTGCTTCTTTGATGCCGCATTGTTGATGTCGTATTTCGTCTCATCTACAAGACCGGATTTCTTAATCACCTCGTCAAGGTCAATTCCCGGGTGGTCACAGATCTCATAGAACTTCTGGTATGGATTGTTTTCTGCAGCGCCTTCTGCTTCAGACTGCTGACTGCCGTTAAATCCGCGAGGAACATTGGATAATACACTCCATACAGAACGTGCAGCAGGAATCAATGGAGCATCCATTGTGAATGTGTATCCGTTCTTGTAATCACCGAATGCCTGTACTTTTGCGCAAAGCACACCCTGACTGTAACCTGTTTCGTCAAGTGGATTCTCTATGTCGAACTCACGCTGGTTCTCACACTGGAATCCTCCCTGAGCAGCAACGACCTGACCGTTATCGCGGATAACCCTGATTCCCATTCCGTTCTTTGACAGGTAGAATTCATCTTCGGATTCGTTGATATTAGGAACCAGTCGTCCGTTATTATTATAATAGTCCGATCCTAAAGTCTCGTGTACAATGGTGTTGTGCTCCAGCATCTGGCGCAGACGGTTTACGATTTCGCTCTGTGAAACTTTTTGCAGAGTCTGGTCACTGCCGATAACACCGGTATTGACATTATAGTTGGCAAGTACATACCATGTTGCACCCTCCTCATCCTTCTGTGTTTTGCTACTGCCGTTGACAAATGGGAAATTTCCCTTGCCAGTATAGAGCATACGCATCACACGTGCCAAGCCATTGGAGGAGAAGCTCATTGGGTCATAGTTGTATTTCAGTGCCTTGTCTGTTGGAAGGAAGAATGTAAAGCAACTCTTCATTGCCTTCAGATATGCGTAGTAGTTGATACCCATGATGGCACTGCTTCCCAGGTCCTTGTCCGAGTAGATTGACCAGTACATGATTTTATTGTCAGACGCTTTCTTGATAAATGCAGGTGTGGCAACACAGTCAAAATCCGAGGGTGTATATACATTGTTCATTATATATACAGGACCGTTACATGCAAGCTTGACAGTGTGTATATTACCACCTTCTGTTTCCATCTTGGTGTCTTCCTCGCTGAAAATGTCCTCCTGCGAATCAGCCTCGCTTAATTTCAGCATCTTGGATGGAACAGATTCTGCGAAACTACGGAACATACCATGATTGATGATTTTAGCCATGTTGGTCAGCGGAATCTGATCAATATCATCAAACAGCTTGTTCAGACCTTCCTCGTCAGTACCATATTCAGACGGGTTGTATGGCTCTTTGGTATATTCTTCAATCAAAACGCGTCCACCACCATCCTGGAAATACTTGAGCATTGAATTGTCGCTTGGAACAAAGATTGCGCCAAAATCCTGCGTAGCTTCTTTTCCATAGGGGAAGTATGCGTTCCATCCCGGGTCGAATTTCAAGATTGCAAGTCCATCATTGGCAAACAGATGACCTTTCCAGTCCTTGCGTATTTCACGGTTGTAAGAGGCAGTTGAGCCATACGAACGCTCCGAATAGTAACGCTTGACGTACATAGTGTCCGTTTCCTTGAATTCAGGATGCAACTGTCGGTACTGGCGTGCCAGTTCGGTGCTGTGGAAAGGAACTGAGAAGCGCTCCATTATGTGACTGAAAATATTTGTCTCTCCGTTAGTGCGGATTATTTCCGACATATTTGCCAGGGGAACCAGCGGTTTGGCTGTGTATTCCAGATATCCGTTTTGGCAGACAATGTCAGCACTGTCGAGTTTGGCGTCATAGATGTGAACGTCTCCAGTAGAACGGGTTTCTCCATTCATAAGGATACGGAAATCATTGTCCGAAATCTGGTTTCTGGACATATATTCGTTTGTAAAGTGGACCATCATTGACTGTGAGCTGTCCTGCGACAACAAAATCTTGCTCTCAGGAGTGTAAATTACTCCGTTCTTGATTCGAGCCCATTGGTCAACTTCAGGATGGTTGGTTTCGCCCACAGGTTGCTTTTGCTTTTCTTCAGACCACCTTGTCTGGAACAAATCGGAAATTGCAACCAGTGAAATAGTGTCGGTCGGAGCAGCTTTTGTCAGATGACGCAAGGTTTCTCCGCGTGTTGGTTTGATTCCGGTGCTGCTTGCCAGATTTTCCATGACTATGGCATTTGGCAGCATACTGGTATTCAGCAGGAGTAGCTTTTGCGCCTTGGACAGATTCTCGTAGCAGGTTGCGTTGTGCCAGGGATTACTTACCGGTAGTTTTGAATTACCCTGAAAAAATGCTTTCCATGCATCATCATCAGCTGCAAAGACGGTTCTGGAACCTGTCCTCTTCAGAATCTCTACCAATTCGGGTGTTTCACCCTCGTGTAGGCCTGAGTTTAATTCTGGGTCGGCAATCAGCCTGAGGTAGTACTCGTGGTTTTGGCTGCTTACGAGGGTTTCGTAGATGCTTTCATTCAGATACGAGGGTTTCACCTCGTCCAGTTCATAGTCATCACTACATCCAGCGAAAGTCCCGCCGAGAGCCAAGAGACACACGGCGGCTGTAGTGTGCTTGCTCCATTTGCTTAAACGGTTTCTCATACGCTTAGTTTTAGTTATTGTTGTTTTTTTACTTTTTACGCACTTGATGTAAGCAAATTTAAGTTTTTTCCACCAAAAAATGCGGGTACGTTAACATTAGCTTCTCCCGTTTTAAGAGAAATTAACAGTTAAAATGCAAAAGAAAGATAAAGCTAAGTTAGTGAATGTGCAAAGTCGATGTGTCAATTGGACACTTTATTGGCTCTGGCGCAACAGTATCGGAATCGGTTGCAAGCGTATCGACTGACGTGGTGTCAGGCTCTGCGATTTCTATATCATAGCCTGTTGTTCCGTCAAAGCGGCACTTGTATTCAGTGAATGCTGTATCAGATAATACTTTTTCGATGAATTCCCCAAATATAGGGAGTGCTGTTCTGCTTCCCTGTCCCAGTTTTCCGTTACGGAAGTGAATGCAACGGTATTCACCACCGACCCATACGCCACCGACCAGTTTTGGCGAGACGCCCACAAACCATGCGTCCGAATGGTTGTTGCTTGTACCCGTTTTACCGCCGAAATCCGTACTGCCTGCAAATTTTCCGACCCATGTCCATAGCGAACTGATTGTTCCGCCTTCACCCTTCATGCCTCCCTGCAGCATCGATTTCATTTTGTTGGCAGACTCCTCGCTGATAGCTCTTTCGTTTTTCAGTCTGGATTTGTAAATCACATTTCCGTTATTGTCCTCTATTCTTGAAATCATTACCGGCATGTTGTAGATTCCGTCGTCAATTACGGTACTGTACGAGTTTACAAGTTCCATGAGCGTAACATCGCTGCTTCCAAGGCTCAGTGACAGTGTTTCGTTCAGCGGACTCTGGATTCCCATGCGGTATGCAGTCTTGGCTATATTATGTATTCCGACCTTCATGCCGGTTTTTACAGCAATTGTATTAATGCTCTTTGCAAATGCCCTCCTCAGTGTATAGCTCCTGTTAGTATATATGCCATCAGCGTTATGCGGTGCCCACGTAGTTGGATTTCCGTCAGCATCAGTGTCGGGATACGATATATAGCTGTCTGTTTCCGTGCTGTTGGGGCTCATGCCCTGATTCATGGCTTCGGTATATACAAACAGTTTGAATGTCGATCCGGCCTGCCTTCTAGACGTTACCTTGTCGTATTTCCATGAATCGAAGTCAATGTCTCCAACCCAAGCTTTGACTTCGCGTGTATCAGGTTCCATCGCCACAAGTCCGCAGTGCATGAACCTGACCATATAGCGTATGGAGTCCAATGTGCTCATGACCCTTTCAGTTTTGCCTCCATACGAGAAGAGTTTGACTTTATGTGGTCTGTTCAGGTCCGCTTCTATACTATCCTTGTTGTCAGGATATTTTGTCATTAAATATTTGTATCTTGAGGTCTTTTTTGCAATGTCCATGATGAAATCCGGAATCTCATGTCCTGTTTCATCCACCCAAGGTGCAGATTTGCCCCAGTGCCCGTCAAAACTGTTCTGGATACGTTTCATCTGATTCCAGCAAGCTTCCTCGGCATATTTCTGCATACGCGAGTCTATTGTTGTGTATATCTTCAGACCGTCAGCATAGATGTCCAGTTTGTTTTCTGCATCACAACCCGGGATTTCGCCCATTTCGCACAGTTTGTCAATGTAGTTTGCCAGGGCCTGTCTGAAATAAGGTGCTATTCCGTCATATGTGTTTTCTGTACTCTGCTCTTTCAGGATGAGGGGAGTGTTTTTCAGACTGTCCAGAACCTGCTGTGTCGCAACTTTTCCTCCGACAAATATCATTTTGTGGTCATAGGTGTTCTGCAGGACCACATTCCGTCGTTCCAGACTCTTTTCCGGATTGATTATGGGATTGTATGTGCTGGTTGCCTTTAACAGTCCTACCAATGTTGCAGCCTGCTCCCATGTTATTTTGTCAGGCGTTGTGCCAAAGTACTTTTTCGAGGCCGTCTTGATTCCGAATGCACAACTTCCAAAGTCAACGGTGTTGAAATACATTGTCAAGATTTCTTCCTTGCTGTAAACCATTTCCAACTTTGTTGCCACTATCCATTCCTTAGCCTTGACGACCAATATTTTCAGTCCGGGAATCTTGCCGAACAGACCAGTACTATATTGAGTCCTTACACGGAACAGATTTTTTGCCAGTTGTTGGGTAATTGTGCTTGCACCGCGAGCATGCCCCTTTGTCATGTCTTTGATTGCAGCCAGCAGTCCTGCATAGTCTATTCCGTGATGTTGGTAGAAACGTTCATCCTCGGTACTTATCAGGGTAACAATCAGTTTTTTGGAAATTTCCTCGTATTTTACTGGTGTCCTCAACTCGTTGAAGTATCTGCCCATCAGTACACCGTCCGAACTGTAAACCTCACTAGCTACATTCAAGGGAGGGTTCTTGATATCTTGGAAGCCCGGTGAACGTCCAAACAGCCACAGGAAGTTGCAGTCCACGGCAAGCAGGAGTAGTATTGCAGTCACGAGGAAGGTTCCTGTCCAAACAATAATTTTCCTGTACCATGGGCCAGAGTACATCTTTCGTCTGTATTCATTCAAGGATTTCCAAAAGGCTTTCAGCAATTTCATGGCGTAACTATATATTCTCGTTAATTAATGACCATATATTCTCTGTTTCATCGGGATGGAACCAATGCATATTCCTGTCATGCATGAACCATGTCATCTGCTTTTTCGCATATACGCGTGTGTTCTTCTTAAGTCTTTCTATAGCCATCCCCAGTTCCCATTCTCCTTCAATTACCTTGAACATTTCCTTGTACCCTACGGTATTCAGGGAATTCAATCCTCGTTTTGGATACAATTGCGCAGCCTCGCGCAGAAGTCCGGCATTAATCATCTCGTCCACACGCTCATTTATTCTTGCAAACAATTCTTCGCGGGGTCTTTGTAGCCCAATCTTCAGTATGCGAAAAGGTCTCTCGGCACTCCCGGTTTCCGTTCCGTCGCTTCGCAACGTCTTGCGAGTCAGGAAACCAGAATACGGCTTGCCTGTCGAGTAGCAGACCTCCAGTGCATGTACGACCCTTTTTCCGTTCTTGCGATCAACGGTTTCATAACAGTCTGGATCCAGTTGTCTCAGTTCCTCAAGCAACGGCTCCAGACCTTCCTTCTCCAGTCTCTCTTTCAATTGATTGCGGATTTCTTCGCAGACCCTTGGAATATCATCAATGCCATTGCATACGGCATCAATGTACATCATGCTGCCACCGGAAAGCAGTAGCACTTTGTGCTTTCTGAACAGTTCAGACGTAAGTTTCAGTACCTCCTGCTCGTATTTTGCGGCACTATAATAGTCTTCCAGGTCCAGCGTGCCCGTAAAATAATGTCTGACCCTCGCCAACTGTTCTTTTGTTGGCGAGGCTGTCCCAATGTACATGCCCTTGTATATCTGGCGGGAATCGCAGTTCAGTACAGGGCAATTCATTCTTTCTGCCAACTGAAGTGTAAGTTCAGTTTTACCTACGGCTGTGGGACCGGCTATGACGACCAGAAGCGGTTTCATTATATCTTCTCGTAGCCAGGGGATAATCCTAACGGATAAATCCTCGTTTGCTCGTACGGATGAATTCCAGAATATATGCAATTTCGGGACTGTCAGGTTGCTCGCTTTCAACTCGTTCCAGCAAATCCTTCAGCAGTCCGGTTCCCTGAAGTATTGTCTGATACGCCCTATGTATTGTGTCAATTGTGTCCCTGTCGAATCCACGCCGACGCAGTCCTACCGTATTAAGTCCACAGAATGCTGCTGGATCACGGGCAATCATGGAGTAGGGCAGTATGTCCTGTGATGTGCGAGTTCCACCTCCAACCATACAGTAGCTTCCGATACGGCAGAACTGGTGAACCAGCACGTTTGCCGAGATAATCGCCATGTCATCCACAACAACTTCACCAGCCATTTTTGTGCCGTTGCCTATTATGCAGTCACTGCCTATTATGCAGTCATGAGCGATGTGAACTCCCTCCATCAGCAGATTCCTGCTGCCCACCACAGTTCTGTCTTTAGCCGCAGTTCCACGGTTTATGGTTACGTTTTCGCGTATGGTGTTGTCGTTACCTACCTCGGCCGTTGTCTCTTCTCCTACAAATTTCAGGTCCTGCGGAACAGCACCTATTACCGCACCTGGGAATACGGTATTCCCGTTGCCAATGCGTGCCCCGTACAGTACAGTCACGCTGTTCATCAATTTGTTGTTATCTCCGATTACGACATTCCTGTCAATGTAGCAGAATGGGCCAATATCGCAATTAATGCCTATCTTAGCCTCGGGATGTATGTACGCTAATGGACTAATCATGTAATTCAGGTGAGATTAAAGGTTACGGGTTATATCAGTTTTCTCAGTTTTCTCGCAAAAATATTGTTTATCGTGTGCCCTGGCTTGGTGGCTACGATATGCCCCTTTACTGGCATTCCCACCAACGACAGATCACCAATCAGGTCCAGCAGTTTATGTCGTGCAGGCTCGTTTTCCCAAACCAATGGTTTATACTGCATATAGCCCAACTCTGTTGCATCGTAATGCCCTACGCCTGTCAGTCTGCACAACTTGTCCATGTTTTCCTGCGATGTCTCAGTCTCGTATATGACAATGGCATTCTCCAGGTCACCGCCCTTGATAAGCCCTAGGTCCAGCAGTGGCTGGATATCACGGACAAAAACAAATGTGCGCGCACTTGCTATTTCACGTGCAAAGTCTTTCAGACTGCTCAGACTGGCGGTCTGCATGGGTAGCAATTCGCTGTTGAAGTCAATGGTTACCGTAAGACGGAAATCCTTTGCGGGAAAAACTGATACCGTCGAACCGGTCTCTTCGTCACGAACCTCCATCGGCTCCTTGATTTCCAGAAATTTCTTCTCCAATTCCTGTTCGGTCAATCCTACCTTGCGCAAGTTTGTTACATAAGGCTCGGCGCTACCGTCCAGAATAGGAAATTCAGGACCGTTGACCTCTATCAGGACATTGTCAACTCCTGCAGAATACAACGCACTCAAGGCATGTTCCACTGTACTGCAGCGAAAATTCCCGTTTCCCAGTACTGTACCTCGTGTCGTGTCAATTACGTTTTCTGCCAGCGCATCCAAGATGGGCCTGCTCTCCAAGTCTGTACGGCAAATCTTGTATCCATACCCTGCCGGCGCTGGGAGGAACGTCACAGTCATTTCCAGACCGGTGTGCAGTCCCTTTCCAGAAAGCGAGAATCCCCTGGACAGTGTCAGTTGTCTCATGTCAGTCTTTGTTTAATTCTTTTTTCAGAGCCTCAATCTCCTTCTTCATCCTATTCAGTTCTGTCCACATGTCAGGCAATTGCTTGACTACAGCCTGAGCCCTCCACCAACGCCTCTGTTCTATCGCAGGTGAGCCCATTAGCAACTGACCGGGCTTTTTCACCGTATTAGGTATGCCTGACTGTGCTCCGACCATGGTCTTGTCAGCAACAGTACATTGACCGGCAACACCTACCTGACCGCCAAACATACACCATTCACCAACTTTTGTTGTCCCTGCAATTCCTACTTGGGCAGACATGACGGTATGTGAACCAATCTCGTTGTTGTGCCCTATCTGTACAAGGTTGTCCAACTTTACGCCGCTGTGGATTACCGTTGAACCCATCACTGCGCGGTCAACGCATGTGTTGGCACCAATCTCCACATCGTCCTCGATAATGGCAATGCCGATTTGCGGAATCTTTTCGTAACCATTCTCCGTTTGCTGAAACCCGAAACCATCGGCACCTATCACACAGCCTGCGTGCAGAATGCAACGCTTGCCTACACGGCAGTCGTGATAGATTACAGCATTGGAATATATTTCGGTGCATTCTCCTACCGAGGCATTCGCACCTACAGTAGCATGGGGATGCAGTACGCACCTGTCTCCGATTTTTGCCCCAGGACCGATAGCTACGAATGGTGCCAGATACACATCCTTGCCTATTGTTGCAGTCGGATCGATGAATGCCAGTTCGGATATACCCACTCTCCTGGGTTTCATACTCTCATATACCTGCAGCAGTTTAGTCACCGCAGCACGGGCATCAGCAACTTTAATCAGTGTAGCACTGATTTCCTGTTTAGGCTCGAATCCGCTGTTCACCAGGACCACACTGCTCTGTGTGGTATAGAGATGATTTTCATATTTGTCATTGTACAGGAAGCTTATACATCCCGGTCTTCCTTCCTCAATCTTTGCAAAATCGTTCACTTTGACCTGTGGGTCACCTACAATCGTACCTGCTACGAGGTCCGCTATCATTTGTGCGCTGAATTCCATCATCAGTTATTCTAAGCCAGTTTTGCCAGTTCGCAAGCCATCTGCTGTTGCATTTCCTTTGACTTTTCTCTAGCGGCCGCTGCAAAATTCGCAGTGTTGTCCGCATAAATTATCGCACGGCTGTTGTTTACAATCAATCCACAGTCTTTGTTCATTCCGTACCTACACACCTCCTCAAGACTGCCCCCCTGTGCGCCAATACCGGGTACAAGCAAGAAGTTTTTCGGCACAATTTTACGAATTGCCTCGAATGCCTTACCCTGGGTAGCACCGATGACATACATCATTCTGCTGTCATCCGCCCACTCCTGACTCTTACGCAGAACTCGCTCGTACAATGGCATAACCTCGGTGTCAGGTCCCTGGCCTTCGGTGTCTCTCGTACGCAGGAGCTGGAAGTCGTGACTTCCCTTGTTACTTGTCAAAGCAAGCAGTATAACCCAATGTGTCTTGTCCTCCCTTCCCTCTGTCAGGAACGGCCTGACACTGTCTTCACCCATGTATGGAGCTACAGTTACGGCGTCCAGATTGTACTCGTCAAAAAAAGTCCGTGCGTACATGGCACTTGTGTTGCCTATGTCACCGCGCTTGGCATCCGCAATGATAAACTGGTCGGGATAATTCTGCTGGATATACCTTATCGTTTTCTCGAAAGCCATAATACCTTTCACTCCAAATGCTTCGTAGAAAGCCAAATTCGGCTTGTACGCAACACAGTAAGGTGCAGTTGCATCAATAATAGCCTTGTTAAAGGCAAATATCGGGTCTTCTTCTTTCAGCAGATGTTCTGGAATTTTCTTGATATCTGTGTCCAGTCCTACGCACAGGAAAGACTTTTTCGCAAAGATATTCCGGATAAGCTCTTCTTTTGTCATGGTATTTCTAAATTAAGTTATATACGGCTACAGTTCACTCTCCTTCATCCTCTCGGCATTCTCGGCAACAATCAGATGGTCAATGCAGTCCTGGATATCACCGTCCATGAAGGCAGGCAGGTTGTATATTGTGTAGCCTATGCGGTGGTCTGTTACACGCCCCTGAGGATAGTTGTAAGTTCGTATTTTGGCAGATCGGTCGCCTGTCGAGACCATCGTCTTGCGACGGCTTGCAATATCATCCAGATATTTCTGATGCTCCTTGTCGTAGATAAATGTGCGCAGTCGTGCCAGAGCACGCTCCTTGTTCTTAGGCTGGTCGCGTGTCTCGGTACACTCAACCAGGATTTCTTCATCCTCGTTGGTAAAGGGGTTGCGCCAGACGTATCGTGCCCTTACACCCGATTCAACCTTGTTCACATTCTGACCTCCGGCACCAGATGAACGGAAGGTGTCCCACTTGATAGCACCCTCGTTAATCTCCACGTCAAATTCCTCAGCCTCTGGCAAGACAGCAACTGTCGCTGCACTTGTATGCACACGACCCTGGGTCTCTGTCACTGGCACGCGCTGGACACGGTGTACGCCGCTTTCGTACTTCATGGTACCATAGACACCCTCACCGGTCACGGTACAGACTATTTCCTTGTATCCGCCCGAGGTGCCCTCGTTGTAGTTTGACACAGTCATTTTCCACCCCTTGCTCTCAAAGTATTTGCTGTACATGCGGAACAGGTCGCCGGCAAACAGGGCAGCCTCGTCACCGCCCGTACCACCGCGTATTTCCATGACAATGTTCTTGTCATCCTCGGGATCAGCCGGAACCAGCAGCAGTTTTATCTCCTCCTCCAGTTCAGGGATGCGCCGTTCGCTTGCAGCCATTTCCTCGCGCAGCATAGCCTTCATCTCCGCATCCTCCTCGATGGCAATCATCTCCCTGGCATCCGCAATATTCTGCAGACACCCCATATATTCTTTGCGAGCCTCCATTATTCTGCCCAGATTCTTCCATTCCTTGGTAAGTTTTACGTACCTTTTCTGGTCAGCAATTACACTGGGGTCGGTTATCAGTGTTGATACCTCCTCAAACCTGCTTACAAGGCCGTCCAATTTCTCCAATATATCCATACGTCGATTGCTCCCTTGGTATTAGTAGTTGAATTCTCCGTACTCGCTCCTGATGGTCAGACTCTTTCTGCCTTCTTCGATGTGTCCCACAACCTGTGCCTCGATATCGAAACTCCTGCTGATTTCGATTATCTTTTCGGCATCCCCTGGAGCAACATAGATTTCCATCCTGTGACCCATGTTGAAGACCTTGTACATTTCGGACCATTCGGTTTTGCTCTCCTCCTGGATTGTGCGGAACAGCGGTGGAATAGGGAACATATTGTCCTTTATCACATGACAGTTGTCGCTAACGAAATGCAGCACCTTGGTCTGTGCACCACCGGTACAGTGAACCATGCCGTGGATTCTCGGGCGCATCTCGTCCAGAATCCTCTTGATTACCGGAGCATACGTGCGGGTTGGTGACAAAACCATTTTTCCTGCAGTTAGCGGACAATCCTCGATTTTGTCTTCCAAGTGCCTCGTACCGCTATACACCAGTTCACTGGGGACAGCATGGTCATAGCTTTCAGGATACTTTTCGGCCAGATATTTCGAGAACACGTCATGTCGTGCAGAGGTCAGTCCGTTGCTGCCCATGCCACCGTTGTATTCCCTCTCGTATGAAGCCTGTCCTGTGCTCGACAGGCCTACGATAGCATCTCCCGGACGGATATTGGCATTGTCAATCACGTCACTTCGCTTCATGCGGCAGGTTACTGTACTGTCCACGATTATCGTTCGTACCAAGTCGCCCACATCGGCAGTCTCACCTCCTGTGCCGTAAATGCCTATCCCCATTTTGCGCATCTCCTGCATCAGCTCGTCCGTGCCATTGATGATGGCCGAGATGACCTCGCCAGGAATCAGCATCTTGTTGCGTCCTATGGTGGACGAAACCAGGATGTTATCCACAGCACCCACGCACAGCAAGTCATCGGTATTCATTATCAGGGCATCCTGCGCAATTCCTTTCCATACGCTCAGGTCACCCGTTTCCTTCCAGTACATGTAGGCAAGCGAAGACTTGGTACCTGCACCGTCGGCATGCATGATGTTACAGTACTCAGGGTTGCCGCCCAGAATATCAGGGATTATCTTGCAGAAAGCCAAGGGGAAAATACCTTTGTCAATATTCTTGATGGCATTGTGTACATCTTCCTTGGCGGCCGACACACCACGCATCATGTAACGCTGATTGTCCATTCTTTTGTGTCTTTGTTTATTCGTGCACAAAGATACAAATAATAATTTACAAAGGCGAACGAATAGTTGACTATTATGGGAAATTAACT
>AUXO018419140.1_pt1 | contig 22798 bp, 20 predicted proteins | sample 768731 | NCBI WGS metagenome assembly AUXO01 (sample SAMN02715735, study PRJNA202380) | gut metagenome | biome: sheep rumen | host: Ovis aries | place: New Zealand: Palmerston North | reverse complement strand
CAGGACAGAGAACAGTATTAATGAAAGCTAAAGCGCTGACACCATCTGCACATAACTCTGAACCTGCGTTAAAGCCTAACCAGCCGATCCACAGCAGACAGGCTCCGATATAGGTAAAACCTAAGTTATGAGGAGTCATAATCACCTTGCCCAAATCATTTCTCTTACCCAGCATAAAAGCTCCGGTAATACCACATACAGCTGCATTGATATGAACAACGGTACCGCCAGCAAAGTCATAAGACATGAAATAGGAGTCGATGAGACCGCCACCCCAGACCTGATGAGCTAAAGGAGCATATGAGAGAACAATCCAGATTGACAAGGCAATCAGTACAGCAGAAAACTTAACTCGTTCTACAGTAGCACCGATAACGAGACAGGATGAAATAGCACAGAAGGCTGCCTGAAAGATTACAAAGGTAAACTCTGAAATTGTTCCAGACAATGAATTGTAATCAACACCAGCTAAAAGAGCCTTTGACATATCGCCAAAAAAGCTTCCTAAAGCACCTTCAGTTCCACCAAAGGCGATGGTATAGCCAACAACAAACCAAAGCAGAATGGCTACGCAGAAAACAGCCAGAGTCTGTTCAATAGTAGACAGAACATTTTTAGCTCTGGTTAATCCAGAATAGAAAAGTCCTATTCCTGGAATGGACATCAGAAGAACCAGCATGGCAGACATCAGAATAAAACCGTTGTCAGCCTGACTTAATGAATCTTCAGCAAAAACGCTTTGTGATAATAAATACAGTGGTAACGCTGTACCTATCTTCAATGATCTTTTCATAACTTACCTCACTAGTTTTTTTTCTATGAAATTACGATACAAAAAAAATTTTTTTAGATAAATTTGAAAAATCAGTTTGCACCAAAATCAACATACAAGAATAATCAATGCACTATTTTAATACCTTAAAATAGAAAATTTGCACTATTAAAAATAGTATCGATTGAGGATTATCTACAAGAAAACAGCTTGAATTACAGGATATTATTTGAGAAGAAAGAAAAATGAAAGAAATAATATGACAAATAAATAAAAAAATTTCTTTAAAATAAAAAAGCCAGGGACAAGCCCTGGCATAAATTTAAACAAAGATTATTAAGCAAATGGATTTTCAGTTGGGTATAGAACACCTGCTGGCTGATTGTAGTTTACAGTCTCAATACCTAACATATTGAAGATATTGAACAGAGCCTTGCCAACATGGCTGAATGCAACTGCACCGTGATGTGGATAACGCTTCTCAATCAGAACATGACGGTAGAAACGGCCCATCTCAGGGATTGCAAAGATACCAATACCACCGAATGAACGGGTACCTACAGGAAGAACCTCACCTTCAGCTACATAAGCCTGAAGCTTGGTATCTGGAGTAGTCTGTAATCTGAAGAAGGTAATTGGACCTGCAGTCAGATCGCCTTCTAGAGTACCACGTGTGAAATCTGGGGTTGAACCTGCTGGCTCTAACAGACGGTGCTGGATGATCTGATAGTTGATCTTACCAAGCTTCATATTGCAGCTGTCAGTAGTAGTCAGCTTGCAGAATGGAGTATTACCGCAGTGGAAGCCCATGAAGGTGTCAGTTAGCTTGTACTGTGAGAACTTAGGCTTGATATCCTGATCGAATAAATCCTGAGGAACAGAGTTGTTGATATCAAGTAAGGTTACAGCATCTTCTGTTACACATGCACCGATATACTCTGATAATGCACCGAAGATATCTACCTCACATGCAACAGGCATACCGCGTGAAGCCAGACGTGAATTTACATAGCAAGGCTCGAAACCGAACTCCTCTGGGAATGCAGGCCAGCACTTGTCAGCAAATACTACATACTGACGAGAACCCTTGTGCTGTTCAGCCCAGTCAACCAGAGTAAGCTCAAACTGAGCCATTCTCTCTAACATATCTGGATATGTATTACCGTTGGTGCCTAATTCCTTTGACATATCAGCAACAACATCTTTAATACGAGGATCGCCTGCGTGCTTTCTGTAAGCTACTAAAAGATCAAGTTCTGAGTTCTCTTCAATCTCAACACCGATATCATATAAGCCCTTAATAGGAGCGTTACATGCAAAGAAATCCTGAGGACGAGGTCCGAAGGTAATAATCTTCAGATTTGCAAGACCAATTAAAGTGCGAGCAACAGGAAGGAAGTCTGCAACCATGTTAGCGATGTCTGAAGCGGTGCCAACTGGATACTCAGGAATGAAGCCCTTAAGCTTACGTAAACCTAAGTTATATGAGCAGTTTAACATACCGCAGTATGCGTCACCACGACCATCAACTAGATCATTGCCGGTTTCCTCTGCTGCTGCAACAAACATACAAGGACCATCAAAGAACTTTTTAATCAGAGTTTCAGGAGTCTCTGGACCAAAGTTTCCTAAGAAAACAACCAGTGCATTGCAACCAGCCTTCTTAGCCTCTTCTACAGCCTTAACTGCATCATTTTCGTTTTCTACGGTAACTTTGATTTCGTTAATCTTTATACCCTTATCCTGGCAAGCCTTAACAACTGCAGCGCGACGACGCTCTGACAGTGAACGGATAAAACAGTCTCTGGATACAGCGATAACGCCAAGATTTACATTAGGGATATTTGGTAGCATTTTTCTATGTTCCTCTTTAGTGGATTTTTTGTTCTTATGGAACTATTTCTGTTCCTTATGTGTGTATATTTATAAATGATTTTATTTTTGTTTGCAATAAAAATCGCAAACGTTTACGAAAATCTTTTAATAATTCGTTTTAAATTTAATTACAGATCACATTTTTCCATTTTATATTGGTATTTTCAATGGTTAGTTTACTTTAACGCAGATCACAAAATTCGTAAAACAAGGCTTAAAAATCGCAATCACGTAAATCATTTTTAGTTGATATTAGGGAATTTTTTCAGGGAAAAAAATAAAGAGCCTTATAGTAGTAAGGCTTTCGAATCAGAAATGAAAATGCAGACAGCCATTCAGAAAATAAACCGTCTGAATTGTGAGAATTAGTAGAAATCGTCGAAATTGTTCATGATAGTATCAAAATCAATTTCGTATTTGTCATAGCTTGGAGGAAGTTTTGGCATAGTAGCAGAGATTTCCATAACAGCCTGAGGCATAAAAGGTTTTGCTCCTGTAGTTGGATTATACATATCAAGGATCTGGGTAATCTCAGGATACAGAAGTTTTTCTCCATTAATTTCTATATCTTCAGGTTTATCCAGTTTCTCAACATAATTCTTTCCAAGATCTGCAATAAACTCATCCGTATATCTGTCTCGGTCATCCTTCTGAGAAATATAGTAGCTCAATGAACCACTCTCTTTCTGCTCATGATACATCTTTGCCTCAGGCGCCCCCTCAGCAAAGGTGTATTTTCCTAAATACTGATCTGAGATCAGGGCTATAGCCTGATTAAAAACCCGCTTAGAATCAACCTCGTTATTGTAGGTAAAGTATTTAAGCATTGCTCCAACCGACTGGACACCACGTGTTTTCAGATCATAAAGAATAGAAAGAGCCTCTGTCTGATCAGTGGCAATACCCATTCCGTTCATCATCATAAGCGCGTAAAGAATGCCTCCTGTGGTATCACCGCAGTCGTAGGCCTGCTTGAAAATATCAGCTGCAGCAGATGCAATCTTGGAAAAATCCTTAGTTTTTATGATTGCATTAACACCTACAGCAGTAAGTGCCGGACCGTAATTCATTTTAGCGGCATTCTTAAGATAACGCATACCTTCAGCATAGGAGGTCTTTTTTCCCTGACGCAGACGAATAAGACCTAGTGAATAGTTAGCTGCAGGTTCATGCTTTTTAGCAGCATCCTCAAAGTATCTCATAGCCGTACGATAATCACGACGTTTTCCGTATCCGTACCATAACAGCGAAGCAAGACGTGTCTGAGCTTCTAGTACACCGTTATTCTTGGCATCTTCCCATGATTTCGCGGCACTCTTTGGAGAAAGATCATTTTCTTCTCCAAGAAAATCTAAATCGCCTCTGTAAAGCAGAGCGATATTTGACCCCTTTTTCTGAGCCTCGTCAACCATACGGATGTAATCCTGCTTATTCATGCACAGGCTTATAGATTTCTCATACATAGCCAGCAAAGGATTATGTGTTTTTAGATATTCCTCTGAATAGGATTTCATTGCCTCATCAAAATAGAACAGGGCTGAGCCTGCTCCCTGAGCATTTCCGTATCCAAGTAAAGACAGGTAGCCCATTACCTCATAAGCTCCATGAATTTCAGGATATTTTGCGGTTTCACGGCAATAGTCCAGAGCTTTTGTGAAATTACCGGCTTTTGCACTCAGCCAGGCTAAAAAAGGATAGGCTTCTGGAGCCTGAAGATATGTAGCCTTAAGCAGCAGAGACTGAGCCTTATGGAAGTTTCCATCCTCCATTGCCTTCATTCCTGCAACAACATAGGCTTCACGGGTTGCTCGATTATACTCAAGATATCCGGTGACAATAAGACCGACACCACCGCCTAAAAGAACGATGAGAGAAAGAATAATCAAAGCCACTTTATTTTTGGAGACAAAACTCTTCAGTTTCTCTTTAAAGGGTCTTTTGTCCTTTGGTTTTTTCTCTTTCTTCTTGCCAGCCATTTCAAATCCTGAGCATACCTAGTATCATTCGTTATCTATTTAAATTTTAAGCTATTTTTATTATGATTTAATAAATGTATTAAAAAATTATTATCTAAATCAAGAAAAAATCAGTCATCTCCTGTATCAGCACCAACATCAGGAATATCAACTTCCATATCCTTGTTAATCATGGCAACGTCACGTTCAAGGGAAATCAGAGCATTTCTTGAGGTTGCAGCCTCATTTGAAATAGGATTCTCATCCTTGGTATTAAGTGTAAGAGCATTAAAAGGAACCACCTCTATACTTTCTTCTTTAATACCGATGTCAGTATAGGCTTTCTTTAAAGCTTCTCCTCTATCCTTAGCCAGTGCAATATTTTCCTGTGCCTTTGCCATATCATAGGCATACGCACGAATACTGATTTTAATTATTGATTTATCATACTTCAGATATTCAACCTGCTCATTTAGCATTTTCTGTGACTTAGCAGTAAGCTCAGTGGACTGATACTTGAATACCAGAGGCATCATACGAACGTCATTATAGTTGACTCTGATTAACTGCTCCTGACAGGACAGGTATTTTTTATATGCATCTTTAAATCCCAGTGGATTTAATGCAGGAACGATATTCTCCCCTGAAGCCAGTTTTTTATCAGTGTATGGCATCAGAATCTGATTCCCATGATCAAGCTCCGAGAGCAGTTTCCAGGATAAAGTTGGTCCAATATAGGGATTAAAGCCTGCGTATAAATCAATTCTTCCTAAAAGTCTTTCTGCTCCGCTAGAATTCCAGTCTGGCTTGGCCGCTATAAATCTCATAGAGGAAGACTGTCCGATACCAAGCTTAGGATGAAGTGTCATAGCGGAACGTAAATCTCGTCCACCATACGTCATAAAATTGGCAAATCCATATGAAGGAATGTCAAAGATAAGACGGCATGCGATCCTGCTACTCTCGTTGGACCAGAGTTTTTTTGCCGCTTCCGGCTCCATAGGAGCACTGTACTTTATCTGGCTATAACCTGTCGAAGCCACAACAGATATAGCAAAACAAAGGCATTTCAATACGCTGTTTATCTTCATAATCAAACCTAACATACAGGAAGTTCAGGGAATAATTTCCTACCTTATAAAGTATAAGCAATAATAGTGCCAAAAAAAGATGCAATTTTCACACAAAAGACTCAGACACAAAAAAGCACACTGAAGATTTCATCTTTAGTGTGCCTTTAGTTGTCCGAAGCCTGGATTAGTTTAACAGCTTTGATACATTAGACTTATCAATCAGTTCAGGCTCACAAAGATAAGTATCAACAACCTTTGCACCATTGTCATAAGTGGAAGTATCGTTAATATCAACAGGCTCTCCCTTTGAAAGTCTTGTAACCATATTTACAATAGTATTGCAAAGCTCATTTGGATTTTTATAGATGGTCATTGCCTGTTCACCATCAGCAATACTCTTCAAAGCATCAGGTACAGCATCCTGACCGGTTACAAGTGGCATATTAGAAGAATCATAGCCATTACGCTTTAAAGCAAACAGCACGCCTTCTGAAATACAGTCCGCAGGACAAAGGACACCATCCAAACGTGTCTTTCCAGGTCCATACCCCAGCTTATCAATAAGATCTGACATTCTTTTGTTTGCTTCAGTAGTTGACCAGTCTGGAGTATTTACTTCCTCTGGAGTAGTCTGACCGGATTTGATTACTGCCTGTCCACTCTGAATATAAGGTCTAAGCTCATCCATAGCTCCCTTCCAGAAGAACTTGGCATTGTTATCATTTAGGGAACCGTAGAATAATTCAATATGCTTAGGAGTAGATGTGGTAGCAAGATTCAACTTGTCAACCAGATACTTTCCCTGCATATGGCCAACCATCTCATTATCAAAAGTTGCATAGTAGGAGACGGCATTGGTTCCTGTTATCAGGCGGTCATAGCTGATTATGGCAATTCCCTTTGACTTGGCAACTGCAAGAGCATCTGTCATAGCAGATCCATCAATAGGACCAACTACCAGCACATTCGCGCCTGAATTTGCCAGACGAATCAGTTGCCTATTCTGAAGATCAACATCAACATCACCACCATAGAACAATTCAACTTCAAAACCAGCATTTTTCAATCTGTTCTGAAGAGCAAAGCCCTCTTTATACCAACGATCCTCATTTTGAGTTGGCATAGATAAACCGACCTTGTATGCATGAACCTGAGGCGCAAAACACATCATTGCGACAACAGAACTACACGAAAGCAGCTTAACTAAATTCATTAAAAAACTCCAAACAAAATCAAACAAACATTTCTATTCTTTATATAGTTAATAGATATAGAGATTTCAAAGAAAATCTTTATTCTTATCGGAATATCAGCATATATTTTTTACAAATTTTTTTATTAAATGCTGTGTATCACACTTATTTCAAAGTTGAATTCTGAAGACTTGTAGTATTAGTTTTGAAAGGTGATTATTTGTTATTATCTTTAATGTTAGATGAATTTCTCAGGGCTTCTCGTTTTTCCTGTTCTCTTTTGGAAAGAATCTCTTTTAGAGGTCCTTCCTCAAGCCTCTTCTGTTCTTTCAAAGCATTATAGGTAGTGCCTATTACAAAAAGAACAGGAATAGCAATAACCAGAATTAAAAGATAACTCATATTATTTCAGAACTGATTTTAACTGCTCATAACTGGTGATAGCCCCACGAATCTCCTGACCGTCAATAATAAGATAAGGAGTACCGGCAATCTTCAGTTTAAAGCTGTCTTTAATGTTCTGCTCAATAGTAGCCTTTGATGAAGGGATCTTTTTAAGAACAGCATCATAATCAGCACCAATGGTCTTGAACAGAGCTTTTACAGATTCTTCATCTGCTTTTTTGTTTCCAGGAGTCATAAAATGCTTATGGAACTTAAAATACATAGAAGGATCGGTCTCAAAAAGAGCCTGTCCAAGATATGCGAGCTGAGCAGACTCCGCTCTGATTACAGGAATATTGACGTAAATAATCTGCAGGTCGTACTCTTTTAAAGCCTTCTCAAAATATGGCTCCATCACCTTGCAGTAACCACAGTTAAAATCAAAGAACTCAATGATGTAGTGCTTTGAATTCTTTTTTCCAAGATAAGGATGACTGTCTGATTTTCTGTATTCAGCTATGATTTCCAAAAAAGCCTGCTGTGTTTTTGCCTGTTCATCCCTTTCAAGCTTTTTCATGGCATTGATTATAATCTCTGGATGGTTAGACACGTAATCGTCAATAATAGCCTCAATTTCCTTTTTTGTATCGGCATCTAGAGATGCAGCCTGGGAAACACCACAGGAAAGAAGCGTAGCGGTAATTATTGTATTAAGCAGTTTTTTCATTTTTCTCTCGGCCAGACAATGCTATTTTCAGAAGGATAATAGCAACAATCACACATGATAGCAGATTTATACCAAGTGGCAACATGGAATTCTCTCCCATAATGCCGACAAAAGGAGAGACCATAGAACCGAACAGAAAATAAAGCACACCGAAAAGCCCCGATGCAGCGCCGGCTCCACCTTTTTTAAAGCTCATAACAATACCAAATCCTGCGGCCTGGGATACAGCCATCATACTGCAGTAAACAGCTAGAGTTAAAAGCACAAACAGATAATTATCAGGAACAATCAGAGCTTCAATCAGCATCAGAACAGCAGCAGAAAACATTATAAAGTAAGCCCCTTTTACCACACTTTCCTCTCCGTATTTTCTCGATAATCTGCCAGCAGATGCGCCAGTTAGAGAAATGCAGACTGAAATGAAAGCGAAAGTACAGGAATAGCCAAAAGGAGTCATTCCATAAATCACCTGAAATACAAAAGGTGAGGCTGCAAGATAAGAGAAGAATCCTCCCATAATAGAGGCTAGAGACAGAGCCACAAGCATAAATTTAGGATTAAAAAGTTCGACCTTTAATAGAAGCAGAGATGACTTTATATTGGCCTGTCTTTTATCTGCTGGAAGTGATTCTGGAACAAACAGCTTTGTAGCAAGGATCAGAAGCAGGCCCCAGCCTACCAGAACGTAGAATATAACCTGCCAAGGTGCAAAGCTGATAATAAAGGAACCAACAATAGGAGCAAGGATTGGAGCAAGAGAGTTTATAGACATTAAAAAAGCCATAAAACTGGTCAGCTCATTTCCTTTAAATTTATCACAGGCAATGGAGCGTGTCAGCACGATGCCGCCTGCAGCAGAGAGTCCCTGAAAGAATCTCATTGCAATAAAGAAAACGACGGAATCAGAAATTGCACATAAAAAAGAAGTTACGGTAAAAATAACCAGTGAAGTATATAAAGGAAGAATTCTTCCATATGCATCAGAAACAGGCCCGATAATCAGCTGACCTATAGCAAGCCCCAGGAATGAGGCTGTCAGAGAAGACTGAACCAGCGATGGTGAGGTCTGGAAATAGTCCATGATGGAAGGCATGGATGGCAGATACAAATCAGAACACATTGGTGCAAAGGCACATAGCATTCCTAGTGTAAAGACATACACAAAGTAGGATAATTTAGAAGATTTCATTTCGATTTAAAGACATCATAAAGGCTATAAAAAAGAGTGTCGATATTCTAACAACTGAATTACGACACTCCTGCACAGTTTTCCCTATTCTGTCTTTAACAGAGAATAAATCTCTTTTTCATTATCAAGAACCAGCTGTCTTTCAATTGCCGGAAGCTTTTTGTAATCTTCGGTAAGCTTGAGGTTTCTTACAGCATAGAAGAGCAGAGCCTTTCTTACCTCATGTTCAATATAGCCGTTATTACCGATGCCGTAATCTAAAGCCAGAACATTTCTTTCATTCTCAGATAGTTCAGGGTTAATCTTTAGCTTTAAAACAACCTTCTCGTTCCAGTCTGCATCAGATGCTGCATCTGTGCCAACTTCTCTGAAACCATTACCCAGCGGATCAGGGAAACGATCATTTGGAGCCATGATTTTAGGAGTATCAGAGGATTTTATTCTGGACAGAACATAATCTCTAAATTCATGTCTGTCGTAGCAGTATGCTCTGATGTGCCATCTGAAACCATCATAAGCAAAAGAATGAGGAGCAATCAGATAATCCATGTATTTGCCCTGAGATAAAGACATATAGACAATATGCATTGCCATGTGCTCGTTGATGGCATCAATAAGATTACACAGAAGTTTCGCCTCAACCTTTCTCTTTGGAGGAACAAGAGTAGCTGCAGCTACAGGGAATCTTCCATTAAAAAAGTTTCGTGAATCAGAGAGGGAATCTCGAGAAACTAAGGCAAGATCCTCTAGGAAATGATCAGGAGAGCATTCATCAGGGAAAACAGGCTTAAAGTCATCAGTACGGACATAAAGCTTTTTGTGAACATCATAGCGAAGGTTTTCTCTTGAAGGTTTACAGTTTTTTACCAGCTCTCTGTACAATGAAAAATCAAGAGATGACTGAGGAACAGAAATACCAAAAAAGTTAACCAAATCAGAACGATTGATTTTGCCTTCAACACTCAGACGAAAATCAATGAATTCCATACGTCTTCTAATACTCCATTTATTAGGAGTTATTTCAGACTTTTCAGATTTCTGAGCTGCAATCTCTTTTTTTACCATAAGGGGCCAATCCTTTCTCACTGAATAACAAAACAGATAAAATAAATAAAAAATACACCCTATCTTTATTCTGTATAGGTTTAAATATTTTTGATAGAAATTTTATCTCAAAAAAAAGTATATGTATAGTAATTCAATGAGAAAATAAACATAGCCCCATAATTTATACAACGTCAGACAAAAAGTAAAAACAACAGAAAAAACTATTTAAGGGCCTCAAGACACAGACTGACCATACCTGATACAGTATCTTCCCTTAAATTATCTGTAATCTCGATCTTAGGAAGCAAAGCCTCTTCGGCTGGAGTTCCGAGCTGTTTCTTTAATCTGTCAATAAAGCCTGGTCTTAAAGTCTCAGAATAAATAGCCATATAACCAGGATTTAAAACACACATTACAGCTCTGATGGTTCTGATGGCGAGATCATCCGCCTGCATGGATTCAGATGGCAAAACACCGATATCGTTATACATAGGGAAATAACGGATCTCGCCTGCCATTCCATCTTTTCCTCTTAAAACTGCTCCGTTATAACAGAATCCACAGCCGGGAATTTTTCCAGGAACAAGAATAACTCCACTAACATATTCCTGATTTTTACATCTCTTATAGCAGCCTAGTGTTGCAGCATTAATATCTGTTTCAAAAAAAACTGGTATATTGAACTGCTTTTCAAGATGAGAAGATAGTCTTTTTGACTGACTGTCATGACGAATTGCACTTCCGACACGACCTCCAACATCATCTGAAGGCATCGAAACACCTATCACAGAAATCTTTGGATGCCTGTTGATATAACGTTCCATTCCAATTTTTAGCTCATTGGTCTGTATTGAATCAGATTCTTCAATAAGTTCTTCCTTTCGCTCAATACATTCGCCAAAAAGATTATGAACAGAATAACCTACATATTTGTTTCCTGATCTTTTATATATAGATAGAATAAGCATGAGCTTATTCATCTCATTAAATCGGTATGTAGATGCTGGACGACCGTTAGGCATATTCACCTTGCCTGCATCAAGAACCTCTCCAGAGGCAATCAGTAGAGATATTATTTTATTTAAGGTAACGACAGAAAGTCCTGTCAGTTCCTTTAACTTAGAACTTGTACAAACCTGTTCATCATGGAGAGCCTGTCGTACAAGCTGCAGATTCTGTTCACGGATCTGACGTGATGTAATTGTAAGCGAAGTATCAACCATTATCAGCCTTACTTTAATAACATTAATAAACCTAGTTTAATAATATCATTTTTTTTAATTTTGTTCAAAACATGAAAATTTATAATTTTAAATTAGCATTAGCTAATTATACAAAACCGAAGATAAATGACAGTATAAACGTATTTTTGTGATACATATATTTGTTATATTTATATGTTAATCTATTGCAAATCCAGAAAACAACTTTAGATATATATCGCATTTTATTCACTATTCTGACATTTTAGAATCTTTACCGAGCCTTATATTTCAGCTTTTTGAATCAAACAAAATCAGATTTTCATTTTTAGATAAATTTTCATATTTTTTGTTAGTTATTTTTCTAAGATTTGTGAATTTTTAATAAATAACTAAAATTATCTTGACGGTTCTAAGAGAACCAATTTTTTTTTACATACACTGCAAACGAGGAGCCTTAATGCTTCAAATTAGATTACATGGCCGTGGAGGCCAAGGTGTAGTGACCGCAGCTGAAATGCTGACTCTTGCAGCATTCTATGAAGGTCATCATGCACAAGCTTTTCCAAGCTTCGGTTCTGAGCGTACTGGCGCTCCAGTGGTTGCATATGCTCGTATTGATAATAAAGAAATTCGTACTCACGAGCCTATTCAGCAGCCAGGAGTTGTTCTTGTTCAGGATAAGACACTATTAGGATCAGTTGATGTATTCGGTGGATTGGATCCAAACGGATATGCAATTATCAATTCAAAAGAAGCACCAGAAGTTGTTGTACCAGAACTAGTAAAGATGTTACCTAAGGGTCACGTATTCACAGTTCCTGCAACAGATTTTGCTATGCAGAAGATTGGTAAGCCTCTACCAGGAGCTCCAATGCTTTCAGCTTTAGCAGCTGTAACTGACATTCTGAAACTAGAATCAGTTCAGAAAGCATTCCAGGAAAGATATCCAGGTAAGGTTGGTGATGCAAATGCTGAAACCGCTGCCCTTGCATACAACTATATTAAGGGAGTTCTATAATGCTTAAGCAAATCGAAGGTTCATTAGGTGTAGCTGAGGCAGTTGCTTTATGCCGTCCAGGCGTTGTATGTGCCTACCCTATTTCTCCACAGACTCACATTGTTGAAAACGTAGGTAAGTTCGTAAAGACCGGTACCTTAAAGGACTGTGATTTCCTGAATGTTGAATCAGAGTTCTCTGCAATGTCAGTAGCTATCGGTTCTTCAGTTGGCGGGGCCCGTACCTATACAGCAACAGCATCACAGGGTCTGCTGTTCATGACAGAAGGTATCTATTCAGCATCAGGTTTAGGTCTTCCAATTGTTATGACCGTTGCATCACGTGCTATCGGTGGTCCAATCAACATCTGGAATGATCATTCAGATTCTCTGTCACAGCGTGATTCAGGTTGGCTGCAGTTATTCTGCGAATCAAATCAGGATGCTGTAGACACTCATATCATGGCATTCAAGATCGCAGAGAAAGTTGGTCTGCCAGTTATGGTATGTATGGATGGTTTCGTTTTAACTCACGCTTTTGAAAGACTGGATATTCCAGATCAGGAGACTGTTGATAAGTTCCTTGGTGAGTACGAGCCAAAAGAATACCTGACCCCAAAGGATCCTGTATCTATTGGTGCTATGGTTGGACCTGAGGCCTTTACCGAGGTTCGTTTCCTACAGCAGCGTAAGATGGCAAAAGCTCTAAAAGTTATCGAGGAAGTAACTGAAGAGTATCGTGCTCTTACAGGTTCTAAGTCAGGCGGTATCCTAGATTGCTACAACTGCGAAAACGCAGATCTGAAGATCATTATCATGGGTTCAACCGTAGGTACTGCTAAGGATGAAATTGACAGACTAAAAGCACAGGGTATCAATGTTGGTATCATTTCCTTAAAGTCATTCCGTCCATTCCCTTATGAGAAACTAGCCGAGGCAATCGGTGACACCAAGCAGGTTATCTGCCTTGAAAGAGCATTCTCATTTGGTGCTCGCGGTATTATCTGCCCTGAAGTTAAACGTGCAATGGAAGGCAAGAACTGCGATATCAAGACTGTTTTAGCAGGCTTAGGCGGTCGCCCAATCTTCGGTACAACTATCAACGGTATTGTAAAGGATGCTCTTGCAGGCAAGTTTACTGAGGAATTCACCTGGTTTGACATCGACTCAAATGTCCTAAATGGCTACACTCAGAAGGCAGAAGGTGTAACCTTCCCACAGGGTCCGCTAGGTCAGTCAGTTTTAGAAGACTCAGTCAAGGGTTAAGCAGGAGACAGTACAATGTTAGAAAAGATTAAATTCTACCAGACAGGTTCAAACACTGTTGGTAATCGTATGTTAAATCCTGCTATGCGTACAAATCAGGCATCAGAGGATCGTAACAACAGCTTAATTTCAGGTCACAGAGCCTGTCAGGGCTGTGGTGAGGCATTAGGCGCAAGATATGCAATTGATGCTGCAATGAAGGCAACAAACGGACAGATTATGCTGGTAAATGCAACCGGCTGTCTTGAAGTTTTCTCAACTCCATATCCAGAATCAGCATGGAAGCTGCCATGGGTTCACTCACTGTTCGGTAATGCTGCATCAGTAGGATCTGGTCTTGCAGCCGCTGCTGCTGTATTAGCAAAAAAACACGGTGATTCCGTTGTTCCTCGTGTTATTGCTCAGGGCGGTGACGGTGGTACCACCGATATCGGTTTTGGTCCTCTGTCAGGTATGTTCGAGCGTAACGACGATGTACTTTACATCTGCTATGACAACGAAGCATACATGAACACCGGTGTTCAGCGTTCATCTGCAACTCCTCCTTCAGCAAGAACAGCTACCACTCAGCTAGTTGGTGACAAACCAGGTGCTGACTGGGGTAAAGGTAAGGATGTACCTCTGATTGCTATGGCGCACGGTATTCCTTATGTAGCAACAGCTACCGTTGCTGATCTTCGTGACCTTGAGTATAAGGTTACAAAGGCAATGTCGTTCCACGGCGCTCGTTATATTCAGATTCTTGTTCCTTGTCCTCTAGGCTGGGGCTTACAGTCAAATGCAACTGTTACCGCAGCACGTATGGCAATGGAGACAGGTTTCTTCCCTGTTTATGAAGCTGAATACGGCAAGATTACTTCTGTACGTAAGATTCGTCAGAAGCAGCCAGTGCTTAACTATCTGAAGATGCAGCGCAGATACGCTCACCTGACCGGAAAGAAGGCAGATCCAAATGTTGTTGCAAGACTGCAGGCAATGTGTGATGCCAATATCAAGAATTTCGGTCTGCTAGGTGATGATGAACCAAGTTCAACACCAGTTGCAATTCAGGCTTACGAGCGTAGCTCAGCTGTTTAAAGGAGATAGTTAATCATGATGAATAAAGCTTTCGCTGTTACCCTTGATCCAGCTACTTCCTTACAGAATCACACTGGTTCATGGCGTACTCTGCGTCCTGTAAATGTATTCAAGTTGCCACCTTGCAACAATCAGTGCCCTGCAGGTGAAAACATTCAGCAGTGGCTGTATTATGCTGCAGAAGGTGACTATGAACACGCATGGCGTATTTTAACTGAAGAAAACCCAATGCCTGCTTGTATGGGACGTGTCTGCTATCACACCTGTGAAGGCAAGTGCAACCGCGGTTTCTTAGATGAGAGTGTTGGAATTAACTCTGTTGAGCGTTTCTTAGGTGACTATGCTTTAGAGCATAACCTGTCTTTCAAGCGCCCAGCACGTGAAACCGGCAAAAAGGTTCTGATTGTAGGCGCAGGTCCTGCAGGTCTTTCAGCAGCATATCACTTACGTCGTTTCGGTCACACAGTTCACATCGTTGAAATGGGTAAGGAAGCCGGCGGTATGATGCGTTACGGTATTCCTGTATATCGTCTGCCACGTAATGTTCTTGATGCCGAAATCAAGCGTATCACAGATATGGGTGTAACCATTGAATGCGGCCGAAAAGTCGAAGATATCGAAGCAGAAAAGAAGAACGGCAAATATGATGCTGTTATTCTTGGCTTAGGTGCTTCTATTTCAACCAACGTTGATATTCCTCAGGGAGATACCACTTCAATTCTGAACGCTCTTTCAGTTCTAGGTCAGATTGAGACCACCGGTGATATCCAGATTGCACGTCGTGTTGCTGTTTACGGAGGTGGTAATACCGCTGTTGACGTAGCTCGTTCATTACGTCGTATCGGTGCAGAACCTATCATTGTTTACCGTCGTAACCGTGATAAGATGCCTGCAAACGAGGAAGAAATGGATGCAGCTATCGAGGAAGGCATTCAGGTTAAGTGGCTGTCTACCATTGCATCAGCTTCAAAGGATAAACTCAAGATTGAAAAGATGGTGTTGGATGAGAACGGAAAACCAAAGCCAACTGGTCAGTATGAAGAGTTACCTGCAGATGCTGTTGTTCTGGCTATCGGACAGAATGTTGATAAGTCTGTACTGTCAAAACTATCCAACCTAGAGATGGATAAAGACAGCGTTGTAATTAACCAGGAAACCATGATGACTTCAATTGAAGGCGTCTTTGCTGCTGGTGACTGCGCAAGCACAGACAGAACCGTAACTCGTGCCATCGGTATGGGTAAGAATGCAGCTCGTGGTGTAAATGCTTATCTGAACGGTAATACATACAAGAAACCAGAGAAGCATGAGATTGCCAAGTTCGAGGATATGCATCCTTGGTACTACACCGATGCTCCTAAGATGGTTCGAGAGGAACTTGAAGCAGCTCGCCGTTCAAATACCTTCGATGAGGTTCAGATTGGTCTGACCGAAGAGAATGCAGTATTTGAAGCTCGTCGCTGTCTATCCTGCGGTAACTGTATGGAATGTGACAACTGCTACGGTGTCTGCCCAGACAGCGCTGTAATTAAGTTAGGTCCAGGTAAGGGCTATGAATTTAATTACGACTACTGCAAGGGCTGTGGTGTATGTGCACAGGAATGTCCATGCGGCCACATCAAGATGGTTCCAGAGCAGATCTAACCATAAAGAAGCATTAAGTTTAATGGCTGTATATCCAAAAGGTATACAGCCTTTTATGTATAAGGTGTTGTTAATAAAATGGATTTCAATTATCTCAGATACTCTCTTAGGAGTTTTTTGGATTCTGATTTTAAACGGGAAGAGATATCAGATATCTTAAATGCCAAAGAACCTGAGAAATTCTCAAGAGCCTACCTGAAAAGTCTTAACTTCAAGGAAGAAAATGAATCGAGGATGAGAATCAGATTCAGAGTCCTGATTGACAAAGCTTATGCGGCGAATATCCCGCTAGGAGAAGAACTAGGCCCCTATTCAACACCGGAGGATGCATATCTTGCAAGGCAAAGATATATTGCAGGCTATACCAAAAAAGGAGAGACCATTGCAATTCTAAACAAATTCCTACTGATGATTCTGCTAGCAATGTTATCTGTTGCAATTGTATTACTTTTCTCGTTTTAATTCACATATTAAGAATAATTCCTGATTTTTTTAATTAAAATATCTCAATAGGATCTATACTTATATATAGGTGAATGTTCAGTATAAAAAACAATATTTCCAATACAGTGGAATTGAAATTGTTTTTGATAAAACAATCTGTTAGCATAGATTTATGGTAAACATTTACCACAAGATTCCCTGGGGTGCGATCAAGTTATTTGTACCCTGAGCCGATATCTACAGACATTGGTGTCTTCCTGATTATAGTGTGCAGGCCCGGATTGCCCGCGGAAGCCTAAGTAGTCATCTGATGCCAAACTTGAACACACTGGTTCAAGGAGTCAAGAATAGCGGATTCACTTCCGGGGTTCTCAATTCTATATACCATTCCGATATTCATTTCCTAATTGCGATTTTTGTATAGTACAATTTGCGGGCTTTTCAAAAAACATTTCATAAAATCGTGAATTAAGTCACTATATATACAAAATCTATGTTGAATTATGCCTAAGCTTTAACAAAAAAAAATTAACATATGTATAATGAAAATATCTTAAGAGCTCATTATTTAGTTAGCGGTTTAGCCTCTACTGCATTGGATGTAGAGCAAAAACTTAATATGAATTCTAAGTGAATTTATTTTTTTGATTTGGCTATTTTTAGAGTAAAAAAAAGATGTCTCCTATTATAAAACCACAAACTGACACAACTATCAGCTGGTTCTTAAGTCAGTGCCACATTCATAAGTACACTGCTAAGAGCACAATTATTCACGCCGGCGAGAAAGCTGAAACCTTATACTACATTTCAAAAGGCTCAGTTGCCGTACTAATTAAAGATTCAGATGGTCATGAAATGATTCTGAGTTATCTGAATCAGGGTGATTTCATCGGTGAAGTTGGTTTATTCGATGAGTCAGAGAATCCTAAGCGTACTGCATGGGTAAAAGCAAAGACATCTTGTGAGATTGCAGAAGTTTCATACAGCAAGTTCAAGCAGCTAGTACAGGTTAACCCTGAAATTCTGATGCGTTTAACTGCACAGATTTCACGTCGTCTGTCAGCAACTTCAGCTAAGGTCGGTAACCTAGCATTCTTAGACGTTACCGGTCGTATTGCTAAGACTCTTGTAAACTTAGCTCATCAGCCAGAGGCTATGACACATCCTGATGGTATGCAGATTAAGATCACCCGCCAGGAAATCGGTCAGATCGTTGGCTGTTCACGCGAGACTGTAGGTCGTATTCTGAAAATGATGGAAGAAGATCATCTGATTACAGCTCATGGAAAGACTATTGTGGTATTTGGTACCAGATAATTAATCTTTCAATTGGTTCTATATAAAGCTGAGTCATACGATTCAGCTTTTGTCTTTTTTAAATCTAAAAAAATTTCAATTCAACTTTATTGGCTTATGTAGAAATCTATTCTGAAAACTGACTTTCTTTTGCTGTATAATGATACGGATTTGAAATCGTGAGAATAGAACTGTAGCATTTATTACACAGTTGATTTTTATATATTTCATAAATAGTGTTTTATAAAATTTAGGAGCAGACAATGGCTTCATTATTAGAGCGCAATGTTCACTCTTTTGATAAGAACGACCTTTTAGCTTGCAGTCGCGGTGAGTTATTCGGACCTGGTAACAGCCAGCTTCCAGCACCAAATATGCTGATGTTTGACAGAATTACCGATATCCAGAATGAGGGCGGTGAGTATGGTCTGGGCTATGTAAAGGCTGAACTGGATATTACCAAGGATTTATGGTTCTTCCAGTGTCATTTCCCAGGCGATCCTGTTATGCCTGGCTGTTTAGGTCTAGATGCAATGTGGCAGCTTGTAGGCTTCTTCCTTGGCTGGAGAGGTGGTCCAGGTAAAGGACGTGCTCTTGGCGTTGGTAAGGTTAAGTTTAAAGGTGAAGTTTTAGATCATGCTAAGCTTGTAACCTACGAAATTAACCTGAAGAAAGTTATTGAACGTGGTCAGCTAATCATGGGCATTGCAGATGGCAAAGTTTATGTTGACGGTGAACACATCTATACTGCAGAAGATCTTCAGGTTGGTTTAATTCCACCAAAGAAAGCTTAATTTCATATCTTTCACTTAACACCTCCATGTAAGGATATTTCTTATCTTATATATGGAGGTATTTTGTTTTTTTCTTGTAAAGTCCCCTATCATCACCAGACAAAGACGATCTGAATAATCATATTCTGGTAAAAAGCCAAAGTTTCTCTTGCATAAATAAGACTTTTCTTTTAAAATACAAGGGCTTTATGGGGTTCCAGCCCTCGCGTACTTGTTGAAGGTTTAATTGGTCAGGTTCGGAAGGAAGCAGCCAGGGTCTTTATACAAGGTACCGCGATAAGGTTGGAATCCCACCCGATGAATCATGGTGGTTATCTATGAATTCAAATTCTCAGGTCTACTCTACTCTTTCCGATTTAGTCTTATCCGATCAAGTTTATAGAGATAAAGCAGATATGCTGTTCAAGCTTATTTCCATTATGGAAGATCATGATGGTTTAGGCTCTCCTGGTATCTTTATGATGATTAGACCTAGAGGTTTTGGTCTGTCTTTAATTTCTCAGTCTATTCAGAATCTGGTTAAAATAGAAAACGACAATGATGACAGTCTTAATATAAATACCACACCTAAGATCATCACAACTTATCAAAGTAAACAGAATATTATCAATAACCAGATTCAGTCCTCTCTCTCCTCAAAGGAAAGTGAACCCGCAGTTCAAAAGGCAGAAGCTGCGGAAAAAGTGTCTCCAGACACAGAAGAATCAGCTGATGCTACAGATGCAGACAGCAAAAACAAAGAAGACACTTCAATTTTGGAAGACATTAAGAACTATATTGAAGATCTGGTATCTGACAAAAAGAAAGAAGAAGGTGACGATTTTTCTGATCAGAAATCAATTGATGAGATAAACGCTAATGCATCTGCTCAGGAGCTGATGGTTACTGATGAAATTGATGCGATAAAAACCTTCTACAACGTCAAGAAAAGACCAGTATTAAGTCTGGATTTTAAACATCTTAAAGCGAAGAATCCTAAAGAATTCACTGAAGGACTTCTCGATATTCTTCAGGAACAGTTCTGGATCAATCATATTGAATCACATATCGATCCATATCAGACTCCAAAAGCTTATTTTGATAAACTGCTTAATGAATTAAACAAGAAATATCCTTCAATCAAAATATCAATTCTGATTGATAACTATGATGTTCCTTTTATGGTAGCTTCAGAATTTAATCATGAACAGTGTGAAGAATCTGTCTGTGCCTATCTTGATATGCTAAATGTAATTAAGTATTCAAACAGAACAGTAAAATGGTGTCTAATCTCAGGACACATCAATTTCTCACTGGCATCTGAAACTTCCGAAGGATTACCACTTGTTTATGATCTTTCATCAGAACCAATGTTTGCTGCACTTTTTGGGTTCACAAGAGACGATATTAAAGAAGTTTATCAGAATGAAATAACCAGATTCAGTGAGAATCTGAAGATCACCCCTGAGAAATATCTTGATATGTTAGAGCAGTGTTACGGAGGATTCTTATTTGCCGATAATGATGAGATGTACAATCCAAACTGTCCTAAAATGTTCTGTCCTGCCTGTATAGCCCACTGCATGATGAATAACGGAAAGCTGCTTCCCTATTCAGCCTCTGGCAAATACGACTTTGTAAAAAACGCATTAAAAAATAACCCAAAGAATTTATCATGGCTTTTCGGAAAGGATGGACAGGATCCGCTGTTCTCCGATTCAGTCGAAACCGATGTTAAGGGCAAACAGCTGGGAAGTCTTTTAATTCAGCTGGGCTTTGCAACAAGAACCAAAGTAATCATCAATCACTCTGATGCGTATGTAACCTGGAGATATCGCTTTGAATTTCCAAATCTTGATATGAAGAAAACCTTTGCATATATATCAGGAGAAGTAACAGAACAGGATCTTATTAAACCTTTGGATGTAGTAATCGATTCAACAAATGATTATGAGGAGGACTAAGTGAGTCTGGCATTTTTTGATATGGACGGAACCCTGGTTGGAGGAGACACAAACAACATCACCCTTCATCATTTCGTAAAACTTGGTATCGCTCCCTCAGACATGCTGGTAAAGCTTAGTGAATGTGAACAGAAGTTTTTTGAAGGCTCCCTTGATATTAATGACTTCGTTAGATTTGCGGTTACCCCTTTAGTAAAATTATCAAAAGATGAGCAGTATAAGGTTCTACACGAAACAGTTCGAGATCTGATTATTCCGCTTATTAAACCAGGAGCAAAACGTGCACTGGATTTTCATAAGAAAAGAGGAGATCGTGTTTTTATCGTAACCTCAACCTGTGACTATATTGTAGAACATGTTGCCTCTCTTCTGGGAATCAGCGATTTTATTGCTGCACCGATGGAAAAGGTTGAAGGACGACTTACTGGCAAGCAGTGTGGAATAGTTCCTTATCAGGGAGATAAGGTAAAACGCATAAACGAAATAATAAATAAGGAAGGTCTGTCTTTGGAAGACTCTTATGCATATGGAGATACTATCAACGATCTGCCTATGCTAATGATGTGCTCTCACAGATTTGCTGTCGATCCAAATGAGAAACTCCTGAATCATCCTGATATAAAGTCCTTAGAAATTGTTGACTGGACTAAATAAAACGCAACTATGGAACTCTGCTTGTTACAGGGAAAGATTTTGCAGACATAGAGATTGCTTCAATTGTAGTGGATTTGTCGTTCTCTCTTACCTGTCCCCAGATAAAGAACTCACTTGTGTTAAAGAATCTCTCATTTAAAACAAAGCTTTTGCCAAGATCGATGAACAGACCATCACCTGCATCATCATGAAATTCATATACTCCGGCATCAGCACGTCTTACAAATACGCCTCGAAGCAGTACATAATCGCCTTCCTTGGCAACTTTCTTTACACCTTTAACTGAATTTGGGGCATCAGGTCGGATGTGATTATGAGCAAAATCATCTGAGAACACTTCTGACTTTGAATCAGAACTGCCGATAATATTCTCATGCTGAGCAAAGGTGTATCCACCGGCACAGACAGCAACTACAATCAGTATAGTGGAAATGTGTTTAAGCATAGATTTAATAATGTACTGCATACTATCCCTCTCACCTGTGATTGTATTTTTATTAACTTAGATTAGAGGTAGCAAACAGGCTATTTATCTTATTCGGATTTATTACCTTCATCTGAATTTTCAGAAGAGGATTTTGTGTAATCAATCTCTTCGTTTACAGGCTCAGGGACTCCGCAGAAGGTTGTAAACTTATTAAAGATCTTGCAGAACAGCAGACATTCCATCTTTGTGTCATATTCAGCGCCATGTGCCTTATCAAGATCAAAATCAATGCCTGCAGCAATACAGGCTTTAACCAGAACACTCTGACCATATACAAGCATAGAAAGAGAGGCTGTATCACAAACGGAAAAAGGATGGAAAGGAGAACGTTTATAGTTCAGACGCTCAGTAGCCGCCTTAATGAAACCTAAATCAAAAGATCCATTATGACCTACAAGAATTGCCCTTTTGCATTTGTTAGCCTTAACCTTTTTGGCTATAGCCTTGAACATAGGAATTAGAGCCTCTTCCTCTGAGACAAGGTTTCTTGATTCATCAAAAGGATCAATGCCTAGAAAATCGATATTGGCCTGCTTAACAAGAGAGCCAGGAAATGGTCTGATGTTGGCATGATACTGTTCATCAGGCACAAGCATGCCCTTCTCATCCATTTTAACAGTCATCATAGAGACTTCTATCAGAGCATCGGTCTTTGGATCAAGTCCGGCAGTCTCAACATCAACAATAACAGGATAAAACTGACGGAATCTGTCTTTAATTGAGTAAGTATTAGATTGTAAATCTGACATAATTATTCTTTTAATACTGCCTTAGCAT